>Ga0209782_1000048_pt1 | contig 58488 bp, 50 predicted proteins | sample WorMetmaBAHAMAS1_FD_187390 | JGI IMG/M metagenome (GOLD analysis project Ga0209782, IMG submission 187390) | Marine gutless worms symbiont microbial communities from Max Planck institute for Marine Microbiology, Germany - Inanidrilus... | ecosystem: Host-associated > Annelida > Digestive system...
ATGTCGACCTCAAACCCCATCGTGTGCCGGGTGGCTCGACGCCAAGCCCGATCCGCAGTTCGCCGAGAAGTGCCATGACATTTGCCAGACCTATCGGCTCGCCCCCGAGCGTGCCGCCGCTGGTATCTAACCTTCAGCATCGAATGCACCTGGCGATGGACAACCTCAACACCCATTACTCCGAGTCGGCGGTCTGCTTGGTGGCAGAGCGCATCGGCTCTGAAGGCGATCTCGGCCGCAAAGGACGCTGCGGGATTCTACGCAACGCCGCGTCTCGTCGGGCGTTTCTCAGCGATCCTGAACATCCCTTGGGGTTCCATTTCACACCCAAACACGCTTCTTGGCTCAACCAGATCGAAATCTGGTTCTCCAGCTCGTCCGTCGCGGCAACTTCTAACTTGACGGGCACTATCCCCAGGTCCCGCAGCTCGTGATAACGCTTGACCGAAAAGGGCACGACTCGGCGCCTTACGGCCGGATGCTTGAGCATTTCAATCATTCGGGGGCAGCGTAGCGATTGTCGAGTAGCCGTCACTTTGAGCTTCGCCTCGTTTCACACCGTGCAATCGAACAGGTGAAGGAGCCCGATCAGACGCCGGTCATCGACGATCACCAAGCTAGTGATGCTGCGCTCCGTCATCAGATCGACGGCCTCCTGCAAGCGTGCCTCCTGATCGATACAGACGGGATTCGCTGTCATCATATTGCCGGCCGAGAGCTCCGCAAAATCCCGGCGGTGGTGTTCCATGGCACGACGCAGATCACCGTCGGTGATGATGCCGACCAGTTCCCGCTCCGTGCAGACCACGGCGACGCCCATGCGCCCCGCGCTGATGGTCTGGACGACGTGCGCGGCGGGGTCGTCCGGGCGGACAATGGGCAGGTGCTCGGTGTGCATCACGTGACTCACCCGGGTCAACAGACGCCGTCCCAGGTTGCCGCCGGGATGGAAGCGGGCGAAGTGCTCGGGACGGAAGCCCCGGGCCTCCATCAACACGATGGCGAGGGCATCGCCGAGCGCCAGGGCCGCGGTCGTGGAGGCAGTGGGGGCGAGCTGGAGGGGGCACGCCTCCTTGGGTACGGCGGCGTTCAGGTGAAAATCCGCATGCCGCGCCAGCGTCGAATCCGGCCGGCCCGTGATGGCGATGAGCCGGTTCCCGTTGTCCTGGAGAAAGGGGATCAGCCGGATGACTTCATCCGTCTCCCCGGAGTTCGAGAGCGCCAGGAAGATGTCCTCCGGACGCGCCATGCCCAGATCGCCGTGCGAGGCCTCTCCCGGATGTACGGAGAATGCAGGCGTGCCCGTGCTTGCCAGGGTCGCCGCGATCTTGTTCCCAATCAGGCCCGACTTGCCCATACCGCAGACGATCACCCGCCCGCAGCTGGCGAGAATCGCGTCCACGGCGGCGGCCAGATTCAAGTCTACTTGCTCGATCAGGGTGCCGATGGCAGTGGCCTCGATCCGCAGTACCCGCCGCGCTCGCTCGAGATAGGTGTCCTTCGAAATCCCCCGGTTGCGCTCTGCCGCCTGCATGATTTACCTTCTTGGAACCACTTGTAAGATAAAACAAAGCTGCCGATTTTAGAATGTCATCGACTTGAATCGATGTGTAGGTGTTGAAAAGATTCCGCTCCAAGAACCATGGAGATACCTCCAAAAGCGCCCCAATTGACGCAGGTCTCGATACAATCCTACAGATTTTGAGCCCGACTATGTGCGAAAAAGTATTGCTGAATCAGATGGTTATCGCCGTGGACTATGATCTAAGTAATCTCGAAGCAAATAACCATCTAAATCTATTCAATTAATATCACAGACACTAGTGATTTGCGTCCATTTCCGGATAACTCTTCCGTGGAGATCCTGCGCGCTTGATGTTATTCGGTAAGGCTCTTTATGGATTCCAGAGGGGTAGGATATTTTGCGCAAATCCGCCTTCTCAGCAAGCCAAAGGGGCATCGTATAACTTGCTGTTGTTGTTGAGAAAAGACTGCCTGTTCTGTCGTCAGTCAGAGTGCTACGGACCGCCGTCCCCTTCGATCAGTCTGGAATCCATAAAGAGCCATCGGTAATTTAAGAGGATCTGTATTCATCATATGGTATCAGTACCCACCGAGATCTTCGCCGGCCTGGCCGCTCGCAAGATTGTGGTGGTCGGCGACCTGATGCTGGACCGCTTTTTGTGGGGACAGGTGCAGCGTGTCTCACCGGAAGCCCCGGTTCCGATCGTCGATCTGGAGCGGGAGACGCGGTCCGCAGGGGGGGCGGCCAACGTGGCGCGGAACCTGTCGGGGCTGGGGCTCCGGGTCGATCTGGTGGGGGTAACGGGCGCGGACACCGGCCGCGACCTGTTGCTCGCAGCTCTGACCGCCGCCGACTTGGATAGCGACGGGATCCTGATTGCAGAGGATCGGGGTACGACCGTCAAGACCCGCGTGCTAGGGAATCACCGACAGCTGCTCCGCATCGACGAGGAGCGAGCCATTCCCCTGTCGGAACGCGACCGGGAGCGCCTGCTCACCGTCGCCACCGCGCGCCTGGCGGGGGCCGATGCCCTGCTCCTTTCCGATTACGCCAAGGGGGTCCTGACCGCAGACTTGTGCCGGGCGCTGATCGAGGTCGCCCGCGACCGCGGCCTGCCGGTGCTAGTCGATCCCAAGGGCAAGGATTTCAGTCGCTATACCGGAGCCACCCTGATTACCCCGAATCGCGACGAGCTGGCCCTCGCCACCGGCGTGGCCGTGCAGGACCTGGACGCCCTGGTGGCGGCCGGCTCCGCGATGCGCGAGGCACTGCATCTTAAATCCCTGGTACTGACGCTGAGCGAGCAGGGCCTGATGCTCATCGGACCGGCCGGCAGCCAGCGGCTGCCGGCCGTCGCCCGAGAGGTGTACGAGGTCTCCGGCGCCGGAGATACCCTCATCGCCACCTTCGCGGCCGGCCTCGTCGCCGGGCTAGGATGGGTCGCTACCGCCCGCCTGGCGAATCTCGCGGCCGGGATCGTAATCGGCAAGATGGGTACCGCGCCCATCACGGCACGGGAGTTGCTGGCGGCGATCGGTGAGCAGACCGCCAACGGGCAGGCGGCAAAGATCCGCGACGCCGAAGCGGCCCAGGCCCAGGTCCGCCGCTGGCAGGCCGCCGGCGAGCAGGTGGTCTTCACCAACGGCTGCTTCGACCTGTTGCATGTGGGCCACGTGACTTACCTGGAGCAGGCCCGCCGCCACGGCCAGCGGTTAGTGGTCGGGCTCAACACCGATGCCTCGGTGCGCCGGCTGAAGGGACCCGGGAGACCGCTCAGCGGTCAGGAGGACCGGGCGCGCGTCCTGGCGGCCCTGGCCGCGGTCGATACGGTAGTCCTGTTCGACCGGGACGCACCCCTGGCACTCATCGAGCGGCTACGCCCCGACGTGCTGGCCAAGGGTGCGGACTACCGGGAAGAAGAGGTGGTCGGGGCCAGGGAGGTCAAATCCCGGGGCGGTCGGGTCGTACTGGTGCCGCTGGTGGAAGACCGGAGCACAACGAGCGTCATCGCGCGGATGAAGGGCGATTGAGTAAGTTGTCTGTGTTCGTGTTTTTTATTAATCAATAAATTAATAACGTGGATCAGAGATAGAATGATGCGTGAAGGCACGCATCGTTCAGGGATAAAAGATTTCGTTTTTCCTATACTCAATTCGGTACAGGGCTTTGGAGGACCTCGAAAATGGCGCGGCATCCATGCCTCGCATGGACGTCCTGGATCTTTCAAAGTGCCCTTTCCCAATAACTCGATTACCTGCTACCCTCACCTTGAATCCCAGCAGTTCAAACGGATGAAAGACAAACCGGAGCCGATCCATGCGGATTTCAAGTAAAAACTCAACATGGTTGCGCAGCCTACCAATTTTTAGCTATATTCCGTTCCCCGAAGAAGACGTGTATTTCCGGTATGCCAGCCACCATCCCCCAGGCAGGGGAGAGAAGAGGATTTATCCATGACGACAATCGCTCGCTTTCGGATACCACTCATCGTCCTGCTCTTCCTGCTGCTCCCGTTTGCCGGCTGCTCCAGCAAGGGTAGGCACAGTTTGGACGACGACGCGACCCACTCCTTCTGGGGCACCAGCTCCGGAACCTTTCCCGTTCCGTCTGCGATCAGAGACAACGTGATCTTCTGGCGCAACGTCTACGGCAAGTGGGGCCACGGCAAGCTTGCTACCCACGACGACGAGTATATGGGGGTGATCTACGAGGTGGCGAAGCTGCCCGCTTCCGGTCGGGAGCATTTCATGCAGGCACGCAAGGCCCATTACAAACGCCGCCTCGCAGATCTGGAGGCCAAGGTGCGGGTGGGCCTGCCCCCGGCCAAGCACGAACGGGTACTGTACAACAAACTGGTGCGGGCCGGTGGCAAGCGTGCCATCTATGGCGCCAGCAACAGGGTACGCACTCAACGCGGCATCCGCGAGAACTTCCGCCACGGGCTGGCGATCAGCGGCCGCTACGACAAAAAGTTCCGTCGAATTTTCCGCTCGCAGGGGTTGCCCGGAGATTTGGCCTATCTGCCCCACGTCGAGTCTTCTTTTCAGGCCCACGCCCGCTCCCCCGTCGGCGCGGCGGGAATGTGGCAGTTTATGCGGGGTACCGGCAAGCTTTACATGATGGTCAACGGTACCATCGACGAGCGCCTGGACCCGGTGACCGCCGCCGAGGGTGCCGCCCGCTATTTGGGCGACTCCTACCGCAAGCTCCGCAGTTGGCCGCTGGCCATAACCTCCTACAACCATGGCCGAGGCGGCATGGAAAGGGCCAAGGCCATCCACGGCAACAACATCGGGACCATCGTCCGCGGGTATAAGGGTCCCCGGTTCAAGTTTTCCTCCCGCAATTTCTATGCCCAGTTCGTTGCGGCGCGAGAGGTTGCGAGTCACCCCAGGCGTTATTTTCCGGAAGGTGTCGACTACCAGCCGCCTATGTCCGAAGACCGCCTGGTGCTTCGCCAAAGCATGCCCGCGTCATGGGTCGCCCGCCACTACGGCGTGTCGACCTACCGGCTTGCGAGTCTGAACAAACATTGGAAGAAGCCGGCTCTGCAGGGCTGGACCTACCTGCCGTCCGGCACCACTGTGTGGCTTCCGGATGGTGCCCTCAGGCGAGTAACGAGCGCGCCTAAACCCATGCCGGTCATGCTGGCGAAGGCCGAGCGCAGGTCCGAGGCTAAGCGGAAATCGGTTGTGATAGCCAAGGCTAAGCCGAAGTCGGTCGCGGCCAAAAAAGTTCATGTGGTCAAACCGAACGAGACCCTGTATCGGGTGTCCGTCACTTATCAGGTATCCCTCGACGAGCTTCGACGCCTCAACAGCATGGGACCAAACGACACCAACATCCATCCGGGTCAGCGGCTGCGCGTGAGTGGCTGAAAAAGACATGGCGCGCCCGAGAGGATTCGAACCTCTGACCTCTGCCTCCGGAGGGCAGCGCTCTATCCGGCTGAGCTACGGGCGCGAAGAAGCTAAAGAGATAAGTACCGAATCAGGTCGGTGCTCATGATGAGCGGGCAGGTAGGATAACGGCTCTGGCGGGATTCGTCTACGCCTGCATTGCCGTTCGACCTGGGGGTTGGAATCCAGAGGGATGCGGATGCCCATTTTTCAGCCGCAAATGTTAAATGGCTACGGCTCTTTATGGATTCCAGACGGGTAGGATATTTTGCGCAAATTCGCCTTCTCAGTAAGCCAAAGGGGCATCGTATAACTTGCTGTTTTTGTTGAGAAAAGACTGCCTGTTCTGTCGTCAGTCAGAGTGCTACGGACCGCCGTCCCCTTCGATCAGTCTGGAATCCATAAAGAGCCATGGCTACAACACCTGGCGAGGCTTTGCCTCAGACCGACGAGTAGATGAGGTACACCAGGGATCTGTCTGCCGACAGGCAGGCGGTGCGCCGTATCCAACAATTCGGGGGGCAGGGGGCAGTTTTTAGGGGCAGACAACTGATACTACCTGCCCCCTGACAACTGCCCCCTTGGGAATGTACAAACTCGTCATTTCGTGAAAGATGTGGGTCCGTCAAGGAATCCTAGAACCGCGATATTCACTCTGATTGGAGTCGCGGTTCTGATCGCGATCATCTATGCCCTGACGACAACCTTTTCCAGGGATGGCGACCTGGGTACACCGGTGCGGAGCGCGACACGAACGGCTCCCGTAGATGCTGTCCCTCCACCGGATGCAGGTCCCGGTAGTGCCGTCTACGACAGGGCCTGCGGCGCCTGCCACGATACCGGCGCAGCTAATGCCCCCGAATTCAGTGACAAGGCCGCTTGGGAGCTGCGCTTGGTGCAAGGCATCGACCGGCTTCTGCAGACTGTGATCGCCGGCAAGGGGGCCATGCCGCCCCGTGGTACCTGCGCGGATTGCTCGGACGACGATCTGCAGGCCGCCATCGAGTATATGCTGGTCCATGTCGGGTACAAACCGGTTGCCTCCCATCGGAATGATGAATGATGAATGTGGAACGGAATTCCCCAGTTTAAGGTCTAGAAATTCTGCTTCACAAAGACCATATTGATCCTGTCACTGGATTGGAACGGCCCGCACAGGACGGAATGCTATGAACATCGTACAGATTTTTGAGCAATTCCCAACGCAAGAGGATTGCATCGCTCATCTTGAACAAGCCCGCTGGGATGGCGAACCCACTTGCCCTTATTGCGGCTCCACCAATATCGTTCGTAATCAACATCGCCACCGCTGCTACGACTGCAAGACTTCGTTCAGCGTCACGGTGGGCACCATCTTCCACCACACACACCTGCCGCTTCAGAAGTGGTTCTTGGCAATCATGCTCATATTGAATGCCAAGGAGGAGGTGTCCGCGCTTCAGATGCCGCGCGCTCTAGAGGTGAACAAAAACACCGCAAGTTGGTCGAACTGCGTCCTTCGATACACCGCATGACGCATGATCTCGCTCGGCGCCCTACTCGGTGGCGCCGAGACAAACAGATGCACGTGGTCTCTGCTCACGACACCTTTGAGAATCTCTATCTCAAACGCCTGACAGGTTTGGCGAATCGGCTCCCTCACCTTCAGACCCACGTCACCCTTAAGTACCTGATGCCGATATTTTGTAACAAATACAAAGTGATACTGTAGCTTATATACGGTATGACTGCCATACCGATAGTCCATCCGTGCCGCCTTATATCGTGCAAAGGGTTCGTGTCGCAGATAAATCTGCTCGCCTAAAGGCGATGGCTTTGACCTTGTCTCAGAACGAATAAAAGGACACCATCTTGTATTTGGTTTTCACCCCTCGGCAGAGAACCTCTACCCTCAACCGCCCGCTTTCTTCATCTCCTCCGGATCTTTGTCTTCCCCCATATTTTTTCCCCGAATCATCCGGCTCGAAAATCGACCCCGACTCTCCAGGTAGAGGCACGGACACTATCGGACTTCTTGAGGGGTCAGTAGTTTACTCGGTGGCCGATCATGGTTCGCACTTGCGGCAGGTTGCTGTGGGGCCGGGTTAAAATTCGTAATAATGTATTGAATTCCCATTGTATTTGCGACCTGGTTCATCACCGTGATGCACGGGCATCACATTCGCGCGCGCGAATTTGGACAGGTACGAGTAGGCCTTCGGATTGCCCATGACGCGCGCGAAGCTCTGCAAGGACAGCACGGGTTCCCCTTCCTGGTCGCGTACCCCAATATCCTTGCCCCTGCGTAGCTTGTCTAAGCTATCCCTCAGCACAGGGGCGAGCTCATCGATATCGACTACCCATCCCAATGCTCTGGCACGACAGTAGGGAAGTAAGCATTGAAAACCACAAGGGAGAAGACCATGCCCACGAGATCCGACACCCATGCGGGCACCGAAGGGAAGCCGCGGGCTAGTTGGTGCGAGAAGTGTGAGAGGGTGGTCTGTCCTTGTCCTCCCACCGGCATCGCGGCTTCCCTACGAGTTGCCCACCAAATACAGCGATCAGGCAACGGGGGCGGCAACCCGGCTGGGCTGACTGGTCGCTTGTGGCCGGCAAAACCGGAACCGGGCCAGGTCGAAACGTCCATCCCGGCGCAGGCAGAGTGCGACGATCGGCGTTCCATGATCTCCCCCTAGAGGTCAAGCCACCAATGGGGTAGATACTCGGCTCTCAGGCAGGTCTGATTTGCCTGCGGTCCAAGAATTGAGTGGCCCTTTTGTATATTGCCACACGGAACAATCTGCGCATTTATCTGCGCATTTCACTCCCCCTCCCTCCGGGAGAGGGCCGGGGTGAGGGAGAAATTCAAAAGCGCGGATTGTGCGTGTGGCAGTATAGATGTACCTCGCTTTCGGCAAGGCCCATGAGCAACAGGTATCTGTCATCGCGATCACAAGCGCGGACCCTGCGCCGCTCAAACCGTCAACCGTCGATAGATTTCCGAGACCTTATAGGGCAACCGCTCCACCGCGTCGACAATGGTGTAGTTTACGGCCCCGTACATGTGCGGCAGGTATTCCTGTCCTTCCTTGTCGATGGTGATGCAGAAGGAGTGGATGCCGCAGCGCTTGGCCTCGATCAGGGCGCGCCGGGTGTCTTCAATCCCGTACTCGCTGCGGTATTCGTCGCTGTAGTCGTCCGGCTTGCCGTCGGACAGGGTGATCAAGATGCGCGTCTTAGCCTCGATCCGGTCGAGGATTTCGGTCAGGTGGCGGATGGCTGCTCCCATGCGGGTGTAGTCCTTGGCCTCGATACCGGCGATGCGGCCCCGGACCTCATCCCCGTAGGCGTCCTCGAAGCTTTTTATGCAAAAGGTCTCGCAACGCTTGCGGGTCATGCCAGAGAAGCCGTAGATGGCATAGCGGTCGCCCAGGATCTCCAGGGCTTCGCACAGTAGCAGCAGGGATTCACGCTCGGCCTGGTTGATCCAGCCCCGGGTGGAGCCGCTCATATCCACCATGAACATGACCGCGATGTTGCGTTCCACCCGGTCGCGTCGGGCAAAGAGGCGGTCGGACATCTCCAGGCCACGTCGGGCGTCGGCGTGGGCCTCCACCAGGGCGTCGATATCCACCTCGTCTCCGAAGGGTTCCTTCTTGAGCCATTTGTCCTCGCCGCGCAGGGCCTCGAAGGTCTTGCGCAGTCCCGGCAGGTGACGGGAGTACTTGTCGAGGGTTTCCCGGACGAAGCCGTCGAGCTTAGGCTCCACCGTAAGCTCATGCATCACGCACCAGTTCTTGCGGTAGCTCCGGCGGCGAAAGTCCCACTCGTTGTACAGGTGGGCGCCGCGCTCGTGGTAGGCACTGGACCACACGTCCGCGCCGGCATTCTCGTCCGCTCCTTCCGCCCCTTTGGGCTTATAGTGGCCGTCACCGGTGGGGACCAGATAGTCGGGTGGCAGCTCCCCCAGATCTAGCATGATCGAGCTGATGAGCCGCCTAATATCCTCCGGCGGACTAACCGGCTTGTCATGGAACAGGATTTCCAGCTCCATATCCCCCGCATGTTCGTCGTCCTCTTTCTTCCTTGCCGTGAAGGGGGTCTCCGCCCTGCCGGTGGTCGCCTCGCGTTCGGACGCCGGCTGCTCGGATTCCAATTCCTTCTTGTAACGAACCAGTAAGCTCCGCAGCCCGGCCTTCTCGTCCTCCAACCGGGCCCGCAGGATTTCCTCGACCCGGTCCGGATAGAGCTCACCCTGATAGCACAAGGGCTCCGGTAGGGGCGGGGGCGCGGCCAGCAGCATCTCGGCCACCAGGGCGAGCGAGTCCTGGGCCCGATCGCCGGCCCGCCGCAGTCGTTCCCGCCAGGTCTCCCAGTGGGGCGGGCAGATGCACTGACCGGCGAGGGCATTGAGGTGCTGCATATCGCGATGGATCCCGGGTAGCTCCCGGGCGATGCGGGCGTCCAGCCGCAGGGTCTCGAAGGTGTGGAACAGCCGTAACGCACGGTTGACGTCCTCGAAACCCAGCAGGGCCTCGATGATCCCCAGGTGCCAGGTACCGAACCTGGTCTGGGCCCACAGATAGGCCGCCGCGGCCTTCAGGAAGCGGAAATTGTCCTCCTGGCTCCCGAAGCGGCTGGCCGTGGCCGGCAGGAACAGGGTCTCGGTATCTGTGTGGATGGTCTCGGCGGCCGCGAGCGCGAGACGTCGGCCCGAGAGCCCCAGCATCACCCGTTCCAGGACGCCGGCATGCTCCGCCAGCGATGCCCCGACCTGCGCCGCCCGGGCATGTTCCAGGAACCCGTCCACATCTCTGAACACCTCCACCGCGGCGTAGAGACCGGATTGGTCGTAGACGTCCAGGCCCCGGATGATCCAGCGTTCGACATCCGGCAGGGAGAGCTTGATCAAGGCACGATGGGCGTGGGTCAGGAACTGGTAGGCACAAGCAGTATTGTCCTTCTCCAGGGTCCGCACCCAGTGTAGCACGAACTCCTGTTGGGATCGGGTAAGACGCGCCAGTGCCAGAGCCGACGCCCGCTTGGACGAAACCTCGGCCCACAAGATGTCTTCGAGCAGGTCTTCGAGCTGATCGGCGGCGAGCGGTTTGGACACAGGTCGTGGGTAATTTATTGCGCCTTTATGGTTTAAACAAACCCCAGCGAGGCTCTGCCTCAGACCGACGAGGCATGAATTCTTGTACGGCAACCGGAAGCTGGTCGTTCATCGCTGCGTCGGCACAGTCATTTCGTATATCATCCTATATAAAAGGTGCCGACATCGAGAGGAATCGAGCTATGGGTGCCCCCGGCGCGAAGCACAAACCGAATGCGGACGAACGTAGGAAGGTCTCGACGACAGACGTTCTCTCCCGCAAGCAGGGTGAGAAGATCGTTTCGGTTACGGCCTACGACTATTCCACGGCGAAGCTGGTCGACAGCGCTGGTATCGATATCATCCTGGTCGGCGACAGCCTCGGGATGGTGGTGCTCGGATACCCGGATACGACCCGGGTGACTATGGACGATATGGTGCACCACACTGCCGCCGTCGCCCGGGCGCGGCCGCGGGCCCTGGTCGTGGCCGACCTCCCGTTCCTGGCGGCCGGCGTGTCCATCCGGGACACCATCGGCAACGCCGGACGCCTGGTCCGCGAGGTCGGTGCCGAGGCGGTGAAGCTCGAAGGTGGGGTGCGAGTTCGCGAGGAGATCCGGGCGCTCGTGGATTGCCAGATCCCGGTCATGGGACATGTGGGCCTGACGCCCCAGAGTATCCACGCCTTCGGCGGTTTCAGGATTCAGGGGAAGACCCAGGAGGCCGCCGAACAGGTGTTACGGGACGCGGTCGCAGTCCAGGAGGGCGGGGCCTTTGCCGTGGTCCTCGAAGGCATTCCGTCACGACTCGGGGCCCGCATTACCCGCGAGCTGGATATCCCCACGATCGGCATCGGTGCCGGGCCCGACTGCGACGGTCAAGTGCTGGTCATACACGATATGCTTCATCTCTTCCTCGACTTCACACCCAAGTTCGCCAAGCTCTACGCGGACGTCGGGGACATGACCCGTGTCGCCCTGACCAGTTTCCGGGAAGAGGTGCGTGACGGCCGGTTTCCCGCCGAGGAGCACTGTTACTGAACCAAGCTCGACGGCGGATAAGTAGCGCAGGCGGCCCGCCTGCAGTGACGAATGCGGAATGGTGAATGAGGAACCGAATGTACCCACCGGTTTCATACCGGAAAAATAGAGTAGGGAGTACTGATGCGCGAGCTGATCAAATTGCGGACGGACACGCGGGAGACCCTGGTCGACATTACGTCCCAGGTCAGTGATTTGGTACGCCGCAGCGGTATACGCAACGGGTTGGTGACCGTCCATGCTCAAGGCGCAACCGCGGCTGTCATGATCCAGGAGAACTGGGACAACAGCGTCCAACGGGATGTGTCGACCTGCTGCGCAAGCTGATCCCGCAAGGCGTGTGGCAACACGATGCCAGGACGGAAACGGAGACGCGCATCTCGAGTCCGGCCTGGTAGGGCCGTCGGAGACCATCCTCCTGATCGACGGCCGGTTCGGCCTGTCCACCTGGCAGAATATCTTCTTCTGTAAGTTCGACGGACCACGCTGCGAGCGTACCGTCTTCTGCACCATCCTCGCCGATGGGGGGGGCCGGCAATGCCCTTAAGTTAAGGCTCATCGGCAGCACTTGTAATTGGGATGGAAGGGGTGGCGCTTGGCGGGCTTGATCTTTCGCGGGTAAGAGGGTCCGGTCGGACGGCTTCGGCGCTTGTCGCCACCGCGAGTATTAATGCGGTGAGCAGTTGCCGTGAGGAATTGGAGACGAACAACCGAGCCAGATTATCCTTCCTCTTGGAGAGAGCCTGGGCGAAATTCACCCAGTAGGTGTGCTGACGGTCGCGGTAGAGGCGATCGGCGATGGCTTGAGCGACCCAGGAAGGACCGCCGTGAGGTTGAGCACGAAGAGCTTGGCGTAGAAATCCTGCTTCACGGCGTGGGCGCTGAGGCCAGAGAAGTTCTCGATTTCGAGGCGGCATTTCTCACGTTGCCCCAGCGCAGGTGGTAGAGGTGTTTGAACCAGGTGCTCGGATAGGTTTGCTCCTCCAGGAGCGAGGTTGCGAGCACTTCGATTTCGCCGTTTTTGAGCTTCACGCGGATCAAGCGTAGCGGGATGGGATCGGTCGCCAATCCATACGTCTGACAGTGCTGGCGTGCGTGGGGGCCTGGTGTGAACAGCACCGCCTCACTGTTTTTGCCGCTGGCCACGAAGGCGCTGACCTCGCGGGAGAAAGCCAACAGCATCCGGGCACAGAAGCGACGTTGTTCCTGGTGGTGTAAGGCAAACAGCCAGAAGGCCGGATAGCCGCGGTCATATAAGATCAGATCATTGGCCCGGGTCGCGGCCAAATGCTCACCAGCAAGCACGCGCTCGCCGACCTGGCGGGATTCGATCGGCCTCGATCACTAGGCCGTTAAGGACATCATACAGGCGTGAGAAGCGGGCCAGCGGAACTGAGCTTCCTTCAGGTGGCGCACCGAAGGTCGTCCTCGCATCGTCGGTGTTCGGCAAACGCGCCGTCGAACCATCGATTGCCAACAAACGCAAGCCATGCCACAGCCGGGGCGTGGAGTCGCGTTCGAAGCCTTCTAGCAATAGCCTCACACTACCCGCTCTGCGGGTAGATTGAAGAAGAAAACGGTTCAGCAGAAAATTATCACTACATGTTAAGCACTACCAGCTACTGATGTAAATTGGGATGGACTGGTGATTCACCAGCGAGGATATTCGCATCAAACTCGAACGGCTGTATTCATCAATGGACGTCTGACGGACTACTAGGGCAAATGGCTGCGGGCTAGGTAATCGTGACTGCGCATCTCTTCCAAACGGCTCGCGGTGCGGGTGAAATCGAAGGCGAGCGGGGAACGCGAGGTATAGAGCCCGGTGGGGGCCGCGGCAGCGGAGGCGACCAGGTTCACATTGTGGTCGTAGAGGACATCCACCAGGCGGATGAAGCGTGCGGCTTGGTCTTTTTCCTCATCGTCCATCTTGGGAACATTGGCGATGAAGACCGTATGAAAGCAACGGGCGATCTCGATGTAGTCAATTGTGCCCTTGGGCCCGTCGCACAGGGCCTTGAAGTCGAACCATGCGATCCCGTCCGCGTACCGCATGGTCGGGATGGGCCGGCCTTCGATCTCGATCTGTCCACCTTCCACGACGCCTTCCGGTCGCAGCCCGTGAAAGCTCTCCAGCAGGCTGTCGCCGGCCTGTGCATCCAGCGGGAAATGATAGATTTCCGCATGTTCGAGGTAGCGGAGTCGATAGTCCTCATCCCCATCCAGGCAGACGACTCGGGTGTGCTCCTTGATGAGTTCAATGGCCGGCACGAAACGCTCACGCTGCAATCCATCGCGGTAGAGGTCGTCCGGGTGGATGTTGGCGGTGGTAACCAGAGTGACGCCACGCTCGAACAGGGCCGTCAACAAACGGCTCAGCAACATGGCGTCGGTGATGTCGGTGACGTGGAACTCGTCGAGGCACAGGACCCGGAACTGCATAGACAGGCTCTCCGCCACCAAGGGGAGGGGGTCGGGAGTGGGCGGCAGCTTTTTCAGTTCTCCGTGCAGATCCTGCATGAACAGATGGAAATGGACCCGTAGCTTCCGTGGAAAAGGCAGTGCCTGGTAGAACTCATTGACTAAGTGGGTCTTGCCACGCCCTACCCCTCCCCACAGATAGAGACCGGGTACCGGATCCAGGCGGGAGCGGGCGGTAAATCTCAGGTGCTTGAAAAGCCCACCGCGGTCGCCCTGCTCCCTGGCTATCAACTCTTCGTAGACTTGTTGCAGCTCCCGCACCACCGCTGCCTGTTTCGGGTCATGCTCGAAGCCCTCCCGTGCCAGATCGATTTGGTATCTTTCAAGGGGTGTCATAATACTGACGTACCACAGGTAGGCCCGTAGGGTGCAGTATTTCCACAGATGTCTGCTTTAATCCGCAGATTACGTAGATTCTCACAGATTATTTCTACTTTTTACCTGGGAGAACCTGCGTAATCCGAGGATTTTGGGAGGCTTATGCGTGGTCAAGGGTTCGAGACCGCTTTGAGACCGCTTTAAGCGATTGGCGGAAAATAGCATACTGGATTACGCTGAATTTCCGTTTGACAGAAATCATCTTGGTTCACATCCATAGCCGTTAAACTGGATGGTCCTGGTTATTTGTTTCCTGTATTACCAGCAAGCTTGCGTACCAGCGGTCATAAAGCTGTTCCTCGTAAATTTCTTTCCGTTTCAATGGCTTCTCTCTGGATTCGAGAACTTTATCCCTCAACCTCATTAACGAGGTCAAATATTTCCACCCTTGCAGATCCTAAGAGGCTGTCTAAAAAGACATAAGTTACTAGAAAATCACCCCACGGTCATTTTATAGGGGTCTGGTTATTACAGATCTGCCGGAGAAGCAAGCGACTCGATGCGAAATAAACCTGAGCTTCACTCGAAGTTGGCTTGCGTTCGTAACCTTTACTTAATCGACGTGCTCGAACTAGCCAAGCAAAGGTTCTTTCAACCGCCCATCGACGAGGTAACACGTGGGAGCCGGGAAACCTTGTTTGTAACGACCTTGATCTCGATCAGGCATCCGAATTGGATGCCAGAGCCAATCGGAAAGCTCCGGGCCGGAATAACCACTGTCAGCCCAGATTTCTGTGATGGCATGAAGGAATGAGAACAGCTCCGTTATGGGTTGACGAGCCGCTTTCTCATCAAATACGTTGGCTGCAAACACCCGAACAATAATCAGACAACCCATGTATCGACAAGGATATTGCTTTTTCTTCCTTTAACGAGCTTGCCTCCCTCGAACCCTAGATTCCAGATAGGATTCTGGGATTCCCTTGATGCTGGGTTTCGACCTTTTTTTCACGTAAATGCTGACGTAGCGCGGTATTGATTTTTTCCAAATAAAGTTCATCAAGAAAAGATCCAGTTGAAGAGACGCTACAACCGGTTGATTCCAAAAAGATTCCTGTGCTGTAGGGGGATGAGTTGCGGTCCTTTGTCTTTCGTAGCAAGGACAAAGTTTGGGTCTGGATTGCCATGAATGGAGAGAGCCGAGAAATCGTCGCCTCCGCCTGCGGCGATCGCAGCGAAAACACCTGTCGAATACTCTGGGATCGTGTACCATCTGCTTATAAAAAAGACATCGTTTTCAGTGATTATTGGCGCGCGTATCAGGCCGTCATTCCGACCGTGCAACATCGCCCTGGGGGTGGGGTAAAGAAACGGTGGAAACGGCTCATATTGAGCGTTGGAATAATCCCTTACGGCAACATAAAGAAACGTTTGCCGTGGAACACCATTGAACTTTGCACGCCTCCGTTTGGCATATGGCCGGAATGACTCAATGCCATTGATATGGTAATTACCGCGGGCAAACTCATGCATCACCATGATGCACCCGGAAATGCTTTTTATAGCCCATGTCCACCGGCCCGGTGTAGCCTCTCCAGCCGTCCGAGTGGATGCTGCTTCCAGCGCTACCCGAACCCCGGATCGCTCTCTGTAGCTGCTTCTTGGAAGCGTCAGGGACGATTTCCGTGTAACTTTCCCGTGGCGTTCCCGTTCCAGGATTCCGAAGACGATCGTTTTACCGCCCGCTCCACGACCCTTCTTCCCACGGACACGGCGCGCACCAAAATAGGATTCATCGACTTCAACCTCGCCAGAGAAAGGCAATGAAGCGTCACAAACCTGGGCGACTCCAATTCGTAACTTCAAGAGTAGCTGGTTAATCGTAGGGCGGCTTACACCACTCGACTCAGCGATTTTCGAGGCCGGTAAATCAAGCGCAAAAGAGCGTATAATCGCTCTAGAATTTGAGCTTCGGAAAGGCGTGAACGCCTAAAATACATATTCTTCCCTTGCATAACATAACCTTAGCATGCAGGTGAAGATGCTAAAGTTATCTAGACCTTTCCTTATTCTCGCACAGATTTCCTGAGAAGACCATACGCTCGTATTGGAGGCTCTCGGCGTCGAAATCGAGTAACGACCCCTGCTGTACTTCGCGTGCTTTCAGATAGCCGATCAGTTGGGACTCCCCCTTTTGGCAGAGTTGAAAAACGAAAAAATCTGCGGACGAAGGGCGATCATATCAAATCATTCCCCGCATCCACAGCACAAACCCCACACTCGCCATTCATCACTCATCCCGGCGATCGAAGGCATCGTAGGCCCCGACGATGCGCTGGACCAATGCGTGGCGCACGACGTCACGGGCATTGAAAAAGGTGAAGCTGATGCCCTCTACGCGGCGCAGGATCTCGATTGCCTGGCGCAGCCCGGAGGCTTGTCCACGCGGCAGATCCACTTGGGTAATGTCACCGGTGACCACCGCGGTGGAACCGAAGCCGATGCGAGTCAGGAACATCTTCATCTGCTCGGGCGTGGTGTTCTGGGCCTCGTCCAGGATGATGAAGGCGTCGTTCAGGGTACGTCCGCGCATATAGGCCAGGGGGGCAACCTCGATCACATTGCGCTCGATGAGTTTGTTCACCTTCTCGAAGCCGAGCATCTCGTACAGGGCGTCGTAGAGTGGCCGCAGATAGGGGTCGACCTTCTGGGCCAGATCCCCGGGTAGGAAGCCGAGCCGCTCGCCCGCTTCCACCGCCGGGCGCACCAACACCAGGCGGCGGACCCGGTCGGACTCCAGGGATTCCACCGCACAGGCCACCGCCAGATAGGTCTTACCCGTACCGGCAGGGCCGATCCCGAAGTTGATGTCGTTGCGCAGAATGGCGTGCAGATACTGCTGCTGATTCGGTCCGCGCGCCCGGATCAAGGGGCACTTGGTCTTGATGACTACGTCCGGTAACCGATCCTCCGTGCCTCCCACCGAGGCATCCATGCCGGACTCCTGGAGGTGGAGGTGGATCCGCTCCGGGGTCAGAATCTCATCCGCGCTCGCCCGGTAGAGATCCCGCAATACCTGAGCCCCGGCCTCCGCCGCCTGGCGTGCGCCGATCAGGCGAAAGACGGAGCCCCGATTGTTGATCTCGATACCCAACCGACACTCGATCTGGCGTAGGTGCTGGTCGAACTGCCCACACAGGTCGGCCAGACGCTCATTGTCCTGCGGCAGCTCGAGATCGACGGTTTCCGGTTGAGTAGCTAACACCTGTTCCCTCAATGCCGAATCAGTGATGAGTGATGAATGCGGAATGATGCCGTAGTGCAGGCACCTGCCTGCCGCAGGCAGGGACAGGCGGTGCGCCGTGCCCAACAATTCAGGGGGCAAGGGGAAGTTTTCGGGGGCAGACAACTGATACTACCTGCCCCCTGAAACTGGTAACTGACAACTGCCCCCTTGCTGTAAAGCGGGGTGGGCAAAATCTTACCGAAAAATGCAGGGTCCTGATTCAAGGTGACCTCAAGACACCGCTGCGAGTCTGGTCGCTTCCTCGACATCCACCGATACCAGACGCGAGACGCCCGGCTCCTGCATGGTCACGCCCAGGAGGTGGTCCGCGATCTCCATGGTCAATTTGTTGTGGGTGATGAAGATGAACTGCACCCGATCGGACATGGAACGTACTAATTCGCAAAAGCGCCCGACGTTAGCGTCGTCCAAGGGGGCATCCACCTCGTCGAGCATGCAGAAGGGGGCCGGGTTGAGTTGGAAGATGGCAAACACCAGGGCCACGGCGGTCAATGCCTTCTCGCCGCCGGACAGGAGGTAAATACTGGCGTTGCGCTTGCCCGGCGGGCGTGCCATAACGGTGACCCCGGTCTCCAGCAAATCCTCGCCGGTAAGCGTCAGGGAGGCGTGACCACCGCCGAACAGGCGGGGAAAGAGCCGCTGGAAACCCTGATTCACGCTCTCGAAGGTCTCCCTGAACCGGTCGCAAGTCTCGCGGTCGATGCGCCGGATGGCCTGCTCTAGGGTCTGCAGGGAACGGGAGATGTCCGCGTGTTGGGAATCCAGGTAGCGCTTGCGTTCGGACTGCTCCGCCAGCTCGTCGATGGACGCTAGATTGATGTTGCCCAAGCGGGCGATGCGTCCCGAGACCTTCTCCAACCGCTCCTGCCAAACCCCCTCGTCAGCGTCCGCCGCCAAGTCGGTGAGCAGCTCCTGCGGACTCAGGTCCAGCGCAGCGAGCTGTTCCTGCAGGGTCTGTCGGCGCACGAGCTGTTCCTGCCGCGCCAGGCGCAGGGCATCCAGCTCCCGGCGGTGCTCACCGAGCTCCTGCTCCAACCGGTGGCGCTCCTGCTCCAGCGCCCGTATCCTGGCATCCAGCTCTTCCATCTGCCACCGTGAGACGCCCAGCTGCTCCTCGATCTCAAGGCGCAGGGCAAACTGCTCTTTCAGCTCCCGTTCCTGACCGGTCAGTGGCTCCAGGGATGCCTCCAGGTTCAGGCGCAGCTCATCGCGGCGCTCGGCGAGCTGCCGGCATTGTTCCCGTGCCCGCTCCAGGCTGCGTAGCCTGGCCTCCCGTGAAGCGCGACGGGCCTCGATATCGACCTGCAGGCGATGGGCCCGCTCGCGCGCCGCCCGTTCCTGTGCACGCGCCTCGGCTACCTGGCTCCGCAGGACCTCACGGCGTTCGGCCAGGGTTTGGCGCTGGTCGGCCTGGGTTTCGATCTCCTCCAAGGCCCCGTGCAGGCGTTTTCGCGCTGCTTCACTCTCGGCCACGGCCTCCTGCAGGCGTTCGGCCAGCTCCACGCCCTCCGCCTTCAGGGCGGCGCGGCGTTCGCTCTGGTGTTCCAGCCGAGCACTGTGCCCCGTGAGGTCCGCCCGGATCTTGGCGTCGGCCTTTCCGATCCCGGCGGTTTCGGTACGCAATGCCTCGCGCTCCCCCTCGAGCTCCCGGCTTCGCATCCGCCGCTGCTCCCGTTCCTGTTCCAGGGTCCGGACCTGGGCCGCGAGGGCTGCGGTCCGGCGCTCCAGCTCCTTGAGCTCCTCGGCGCGCGCCAGTACCCCCCCCCCCAGAGCATCATCCGCCTCCGGCGTGCGCAGCCAGTTGGAGCCTATCAGGACCCCGTCCCGGGTGACCAGAACCCCACCCGGATCGAGGGTGGCGCGCTCGCGCAGGGCCGTCGGCAATCCGGTGCTGTCCGTACCGACCCGAGCAACCCGTGCAGGGGCCAGGGACAACGCACCCGCGCCAGGAGGGAGTCGAGGGATACCGGGCCAGGGTGTCCAGCCGCATCGAGAAGCGCCAAAGAGCCCAGGTCCGCCGCTTCCAGCACGGCCCCGACACGATCCAGGGAGTCGGTGCAGAGGGCGCGCAGGTGGCCCGCGAGAACCGCCTCTACCGCGGGCTCCCAGCCGGGCTCGACCGCCAGTTCATCGACTAGTCGCGGGGCATCCGCCAATCCCTGTTCGCGCAGCCAGTCGGCAACGGCCTGATCCGCACCGTCCAGGGCCGCCTCCTGCAACGCGCTCAGGGCAGCCTGGCGACCCCGCGTCGACTGCAAGTCGGTACGCGCCGTATCGAGCTGCAGGCCCACCTCGCGCAACGCCTGTTCCTGCTCCTGAAGGGCCTCGGTCAGGCGCTGCGCCTCTCCTTGGAGAGTGGCGATCCGCGCGGCATACCCCTGGGCCTGCTCCCGGCAGGTGCGGATCCGGGCCTCCAGCCCCTTAGTATTCTGTCGTCCCAGCTCCTCCTCTACCCGGCCCTGGCGGGAGCGGACCTGATCCATACGTTGCTCCAGGTGGTCGATATGGGTCCGCTCCACCTGGGCCAGTTCCGCGGGAGCGGCGGCGCGCCGGTTGAATTCGTCCCACCTCTCCTCCCCCTTTGCGAACTGCGATTCGGCGGCCTTCGTCCGGGCCAGGGCCGCCACCAGTGCCGCCGCGGCTGTCTCATGCTCGGGTTCGTCCTTGGCCAGGGCCGCATCGCTCTCGGCCATGGCGTGCTCGTCGCGCGCGAGCAGATCCCGGACCTCGGTGAGCTCGTGCTCCAGGCGCTCGACCTCGGCCTCCCGGCGGCTACGGCTCTCCCTGGCGAACTGGATACCCTGCTCGAGGCGTGCGATCTCGGAGCCGACGGCGTAATAACGCCCCTGAATCTCGTTGAACTCGTCCGAGGCCGTGACATAGCGGTCGCGTAAGGTCTCGCTATCCGCCTCCAACTGCAGCTGGCGCGCGATCCGGCCCTCCAGCGCCATCTCCCTGGTCCGCAGGGACTCATCTCGGGCCTCGATCTCCAGGTCGAGGGAACGCCAGTGCAGGGCACTGAGCTCCGCCTCCAGCCGCTGCTCATCCCGCTTGAGGCGCCGGTACTTCTCGGCAGTGGCGGCCTGACGTTCCAGGTGCAGGAGCTGCCTGGCGGCCTCCTCGCGCAGGTCATCGAGGCGGTCCAGGTTATCGCGGGTGTGGCGCATCCGGTTCTCCGCCTCGCGCCGCCGCTCCTTGTACTTGGAGATGCCCGCTGCCTCCTCCAGAAACAGGCGCAGCTCCTCGGGCCTGGCCTCGACGAACCGCGAGATGATACCCTGCTCAATGATGGCGTAGCTCCGCGGACCCAGCCCCGTGCCCAGAAACAGGTCCTGGATGTCGCGGCGGCGGCAGCGGGTACCGTTGAGAAAATAGACCGACTGGCCGTCCCGAGAGACCTGACGCCTGACCGAAATCTGGATGAATCCAGCGTACTGCCCGCCGGCACTGCCGTCGCTGTTGTCGAACACCAGCTCGATACCGGCGGTGCCCACCGGCCTGCGACCGGTAGAGCCGTTGAAGATGACGTCGGCCATGGACTCGCCGCGTAGCATCCTGGCCGAGCTTTCGCCCATCACCCAGCGCACTGCGTCGATGACATTGGACTTGCCGCACCCGTTGGGTCCGACGACCCCGGCCAGGTTGCCCGGAAAAGATACGGTCGTGGGATCGACGAATGACTTGAAGCCGGAGAGTTTGATCTTCTCCAATCGCATCCCCGAAAGATACAGGAGGAACCTGTTGCTTTCTATCGAGTTATCATTCGGCTGCCCTGCGGAGCTCGGCTGCTGGGCCTCCGGTGGTATCAGGGGCTGTTGACATTTATTCGTTCCGAGACAAGGTTAAAACCATCGCCTTTAGGCGATCCAGATTGCTGACAAAGGCCTCGCGAAGTTGGGGCCTTTGTGATTCATGGTGTTCATGTTGAAGACACCGATAGCGCGGCAGACAGAGCTCGAGATGGTAACGCTCGAGAGTCTGGTTCCCGCGGATCACCTGCTTCGCAAGATCGATGCGGTGATTGATTTTACCTTCATCCGTGAGCGCGTGGTGCCCGGGCAACGGCCGCCCGGCGCTCGATCTGGTGGGGTGTTCAGTGCCTCGACCCTGAGCCAGAACCGGCGGCGGCGCTATAACGACACCAGTGTGGCGCAGGACATCTTCGACGGCATCATCGAGCAGGCCATCGCCCATGGCCTGGTGGACGGGACAGTGCTCTATACGGACCCAACTCACCTGAAGGCCAACGCCAACAAGCACCGCGTCGACCGCGAGGTGGTGGCCAAGTTGCGCTCGGACTATTGGGAGGCGCTGGGCGAGGCGGTGGGGCAAGACCGCGCGGCCCACGGTGAGAAGCCCCTGAAGCAGAAATCCCGGCAGCCGGTGGAGAAGGAGACCAAGGTCAGCCGCACCGACCCGGAGGCCGGATACATGGTGCGCGACGGCAAGCCCAAAGGGGTCTTCTATCTGGACCACCGGACGATGGATGGGCGGCTGGGCATGATCACCGACACCCACACTACCCAGAACATCAAGAAAATCGCCTTGACCCTCGCCAAGACAGCCCCAGCACCAGCCTGAGGCGGCCAAGGATCGCCGCATCACGGCTCATCCCGCCCCAAAACATAAACCCCGCCGAAATACAGCGGGGTTTGTCATCGGGCTAAGCTACACAGGTAGCTCTCGCTTTGGCAAGGGGTCCTAAATAGTTACCGAAAATCCTCAGACTTAACAACCACCAGTTAAAGCTGGTGGGTTAGTACTACGGACTGAAAGTCCGGATACGGGTCAGTAGACCCGTTTAGGGCGCGGTCCGAAAATTATCGTCGACTTTGGGCATCGAAGTGATGCGCCAAATATTCCTTGCTCTGCTCTTGCGTCAACTCTCCCGAAGTGACCCAAAAATATCCGCGAGCCCCCAAATGCCGCCCCCAGTATCTTTTTCTCAGATCCGGGAAACTCTCGAATCGTTTGGTCGAACTGCGTCCTTCGATACGCCGCATGATCTCGCTCGGCGCCCTACTCGGTGGCGCCGAGACAAACATCTGATCGCCTAAAGGCGATGGTTTTAACCTTCATCCCGACAATCTCTCTGGAACCGCGTCTCGGAACGAATAGAGATTAACTGTACTTGTTATTCAGGGTCTGGATAACTTTAGCATCTTCAGGGTATGCTAGGGTTATGTTCCGCAAGGAAAAACAGGTATTTCAGGCGTTCACACATTTCGGAAGCTAAATTCAGAGCGATTATACGCTATTTCGCGCCCGATTTGCCGGCCTCGAAAATCGCTGAGCCGAGTGGAGCCGCCCGACGATTAATCAGCTATTCATGAAGTTACGAATCGGGATCGCCCTGGTTTGTAACGCTTCATCACCTCTGTCCGGTGAGGTTGAAACGGAAATCGTCCCTGACGCCTCCAAGAAGCAGCTACAGAGAGCGATTCGGGGTCCAGGTACCCTGGAAGCAGCATCTACTCGGACGGCTGGAGAGGCTACAACGGGTTGGTGGATATGGGCTACAAAAAGCATTTCCGGGTGCATCATGGTGATGCATGAGTTTGCCCGCGGTAATTGCCATATCAATGGCATTGAGTCATTACCGAGAGGGAGGAAGATATCTCTGAGAGAATACTTACTCTTCTGAAAGAAAACCCACTCTAAAGTTATCTAGACCCTATTTATTAAAAATACAAGCTCTACTGTCGAACCATTTTAGCTGTTGCCCCAGCCCATCTCGGCACAGATAATTGTTTGTTCGCCGTTCATCACCCCTCGGCGCCTCGCAAAGGAACCCGATCAGCCCCATGTTTGATTCGTCCGGCCGGAATCTTGAGTCTTGGAACATGAGCATCACCACCGCCTTGCGCTCCGAGGAATCAGTCATGGAGTCAACCTTGAAGACCAGCTTTGCCGCCGTGGCCATTGCCGACGTCCAGAGCAGTACCGACAGTCGTCGCATCGCCATCGACAAGGTCGGTATCAAGGACATCCGGCATCCGGTGCGGGTGCGTGACCGCAGCGACGGCGAACAACACACCGTGGCCACCTTCAACATGTACGTGCGTCTGCCCCATAACTTCAAGGGCACGCACATGTCCCGTTTCGTGCAGATCCTCAACAGCCAAGAGCGGGAGCTCAGCGTCACCTCGTTCGAGAAAATGCTCCGCGAAATGGCCGAACACCTGGAATCCGAAGCCGGCCACATCGAGATGAGCTTTCCCTATTTCATCAACAAAACTGCCCCGGTCAGCGGCGTCCGGAGCCTGCTGGACTATGATGTAACCTTCATCGGCGAGATCTGCCGAGGCCGACCCACGATGTACATCAAGATAATCGTACCCGCGACCAGCGTCTGTCCCTGCTCCAAGAAAATCTCCGACTACGGTGCCCACAACCAGCGCTCCCATATCACGGTACAGGTTCGCAGCCGGGGGTTCATATGGATCGAAGAGCTCATTGAGTTGGTAGAGCAGGAAGCCTCCTGTGAGCTCTATAGTCTGCTCAAGCGCCCGGACGAAAAGCGAGTCACCGAGCGCGCCTATAACAACCCCAAGTTCGTCGAAGACATGGTGCGGGACGTGGCCGGGAAGCTGAACCACGACGACCGGGTAGGTGCTTATCGCGTGGAATCGGAGAACTTCGAGTCCATCCACAACCACTCCGCCTACGCCCTGATCGAGCGCGACAAGGACGCCGAGGCACGGGTGGCGGAGGCATCTCTCTGAGCCGGGTACCCGTGATCGACCGGTAGCCCACGACAACTGCTTTGTTATCGAATAGTGATTACCAAATCGCGCATCATCGGTCTCGTGGCGGTCCTGATCGGGGGGTTTCTGATCTCGCGCGGCGGGGATGAGCCCCCCGATTTCGACAACCGGAGAGAAGACCGGGGGTCCACCGATGATCGGCGGCTCCAACCCCGACCACCTACCATCCCGAGCCCGAGCCATGAGCGGTGGCCCGGCACACACCGCGCCCCTCCCCCCTACGGCGAACGGAGACCTTATCCCGAGCAACCCTATCCCGGCGGCTACGGCCTCCCCGATCCCTACGATGCCCAGGCCCGAATCCGGATGGACGGCTACCGCTTCAGGCCTTTGGCGGAACAGGAGAAAAATCGCCAGCACCCAGGTCAATCCGCAACACCCTATACTCCGCCCCCACACCCCTACCTACCCCCGCAGGCACAACCACAATCGACCGTACCGGCACCCTACCCTCTCTTACCCGCTCCTGCACAGGAAAGCTACAGCTTTCGGCCGTTGAAGAAATCGCCCGGAGCGCGTGGCCGTTGGCAAGGACCCTACGGGCAACCCGTCCGGCACTTCGGTCACTACCCTACGGACCCCTGGTCACCGTCACCACCTCTTCAGTGGGGGTCCACACCGCCGTCTCAGCGGATGTACCCCAACCTCCACCGAACCCCTGGCTTACCTAAAGGTCACCCGCTCGCGTAGATAGACAGGCAGGGCCTGTTCCGCGGTCACGTAACGGCCGTTCGCCAATTCGGCAGCGGCAAGCACCGCAACATCATGAGCCTCGCACAGGGCGTCAGGGGCCACTGACAGGAGCCGCGTTCCCAGACGCCTGCGCAGTATCTCACCGTAGGCGGCCCAACCGCTGCCGACTCCGCTCCAGCCGCCAACCGCCGGAAGCACAACTTCCTCCGGCGGGGCGACCTCCTCCGCCCCCGCCGGTCGCATCAGATCCCCGTTGCCGACCCGATAAGGCCCCCAATAGAGCTCTCCCATGCGGGCGTCGAACGCCGCCAAGACCTGAGATGAACCACGAGACCGTAAACACCCCTGGGCCAGGGCGGCCAAGGTCGACACCGGTACGACCGGTAGATCCGCGCCATAGGCCGCGCCCTGTATAACCGAGGTAGCGATCCGAACCCCCGTGAAGGAGCCCGGACCTCGGCCGAATGCCAAGGCATCGAGGCGGGTCAGACCGACACCGGTTTCCGCGAGGAGCCCTTCCATCATGGCCAGGATCAGCTCCCCGTGCCGGCGCGGCTCCCGCTCAATGCGTTGTCTGAGCTCAGTGCCGAGCAGGAGCGCGACAGAACAGGCCTCGTCGGAGGTATCGATGGCTAGGATGTTCAAAATGAATGATGAATGATGAATGATGAATGATGAATGCGGAGGGGGGAACCGCGTGTACCCATCAGTTCCATACCAACAAAACAACCAGCAGAATAACCGGCAACTCGCGCGATCACGCCGGGGCGCCGGGCACGTTTGGCCCGATTGTTGGTCAGTTCGGCAACCTCGGGTTGATCGAGGAAGCGCGGTAGATTGCCCCCGGCGTGATGCCAGCCAATTTGGTCGAGCAGGCGTTGCGGGCCGATCCGGCTTTGTCTTCGAGCACCTTGTCGATCGAGCAAATGATGTGGTAACAGCACTTTTGTTGGGCCACCAGTTCCAAAGCCCAGGCGTCGTACGTCAGCGCGCGGTCGGTACGCATCACGCCGCCATAATCCGATGGGATGAGCTCACGGCCCCCCCCCTGGTGGCGATGACGTAAACGGATTTGGTAGACCGATGCCTCATCGGTGTCGAAGCCCATCATGTAAGCCGACTCGCCATTGATGCGCCAGCCGGTGTCGTCGGTAAACACCCGCTTGGCGTCTTTCACAAGTGCAAAGCATGGGCGCGCGTGAATGCGCCATTCCCTCACGCGGTGCGCCGTCGCTCCGTGTTGGCTCGGATCGACTTGCGGGTGTTGCCCGCGGAGCGTGCGCCCGCAATTGAGGCACTTGCGCACCTCCAGGGAGTACGCGGTCACCTGCGGTTTCGGTGACTCGCTGGTGTCCGTGCAGAAGGCGCGCTCAATGCGCACCTCACCGAGGTTGGAACTGCCGCAGAACGGGCAGCGATCCCCTTGCAGCGGCACTTGGACTCGGTGCGTGATTCTTCTTCGGTTGGTAGATCAGCGGCGGCTGAACTTACCCTCGCCGGGTTTCCATCCCGGCTTCTTTGGGTGCGCTTTCTTCTCACCCTTGGAGAAGGGTGTGGCTTGCCGCTTGGAGGAACGTTCTTTCTCTTCGAGGCGGCGCTTGAGCGCAACGATTTCCGCAGCCAGCCGCGCGTTTTGTTCTCGCAGCTCCATGACAAGTGCGATAAGCATCTTGGATGCTCAGCTCTGACAGTTCCGCTTCGCCCATGTCGGGAAACGATACGCCTGCGGATTCGCCTTTTCAAATCGTTATGCTCAACTCCTCATACGTCAGATATGATCACATCCGTATCCCACTGACCTCTAATCACGCCCGGCCCTTCGCGATCCTGGGTCGCTAATCAATTACTTTTCTACCGACCTCAATCAGGCATCCGAATTGGATGTCAGAGCCAATCGGAAAGCTCCGGGACGGAATAACCACTGTCGGCCCAGATTTTGTGATGGCATGAAGTAATGAGAACAGCTCCGTTATGAGCTGACGAGCCGCTTTCCCATCAAACACGTTAGCTGCGAACGCCCGAACAATAATCAGACAATCCATTATACGACAAGGATATTGCTTTTTCTTCCTTTAACGAGCTTGCCTCCCTCGAACCCTGATTCCAGATAGGATTCTGGGGTTCCCTTGATGCCTTGACCGTCAATAATGGCTGCCGTCGGGTCTGGGTTTCGACCTTTTTTCACGTAAATGCTGACGTAGCGCGGTATTGACTTCTTCCAACGTTCGATTGTCCGTCCATTTGTTGTAGTAGTAGTTAACCAGCCGGTAAGGGGGAAAGTCTGTTGGTAGGTAGCGCCATGGACAACCGGTTTTATTCGGATAAAAAATCGCATTCAGGATTTCGCGAGGATCGGTCGTTCGTGGGCGTCCAGTGGTATAGGGTTCGAGCTCAGCGAAAATAGGCTGGAGAATTTTCCACTCTTCATCAATGAGGTTGCTCAGGGTACCTGATAGGAGATTGAGTCTTTCGTTAGGGCAACGGTCCGGAAGCCATCATTACAGAGTCCTACCGAACTGGATGAATCCGGACTCGGCGCGCTACAGCTGCTTCAACCTATCCACCGCCGACTGCGGGATCAGCCCCAAGGTATACTCGGCCATGGCCTGGAAGTCGTCGATCAAGGACGATTCCCGCCACCAGTCATATTCCTGCAGGAGTGTCAGCTCCCTCCCCAGGAACGCTAGCATCATTGCCAGAATTACCCCCCTGAACCCACCGAATATGCCCCCCAGAATATGGTCTATGTTGATAAGCTCCTTCTTTTCCAGCAGGGCATATAACAGGTGGTCCAGGATTGTTCCGAGGAGCAACATCCCGACTACCAAGAGCAGGAAGGTGATGGTGAGCCGCAAGGATAGGTTCGGGAGCCAGCGCATGAACTCATCGGCAAGCTCTTGGTAATAGATCCCGGCGATGAACAATGCACCGAGCAGGACGACGAAGGAGAGCACTTCGCGCAGGAATCCGCGCACGATCCCGATGAGGGTAGACAACGCAATGATTCCGATGATGAAGTAGTCGGCCCAAGTCATGAGGTGATCCCTAGTAGATCATTTCATCTGATTTTGCTGATTGTCATTTCGAGCGTAGCGAGAAAATCCTTGTCCCGACGGAGGAGGGATCTTATGCGTTTGGAGCCTTTGCCGAGCCGAAAACCTCTCGCTACGCTTGGGGTGACAGGGACTGGTTTCAACGAAAAATTTTGATGAAACGGGGTACTCGGATCCTTGAGGGAGCCGAATCTTGACAAATGAGTCAAATTTGTGCATTGCACAAAGGGAACCACGAATGAATACGAAGAGACACGAATGATTATTGCAGGACGAAGTATGCCAAATCGTCGGCTGCGCCAGGGAGGTACTGAATACCCTTGGGCCTGGTTTGTTGGGGAAACCTGATGAAAACGCACGGGTTGTAGAATTCTGGTTGCGGAACATTTCGGTTAGCCAGCAGTACCGGTTTGCTGTTTTATACAAAACTGTGAAGGTGGGCGACTACCTTCCTGACCTGATTGCTGCTGAGAAGGTCATCGTCGGGTAACTATTCAGGCCCCCTTGCCAAAGCGAGAGCTACCTGTGTAGCCTAATCCCATGCCTGAACCGCACGCCCCAAGCCGTTTTCCGGAAAGCCCCGTCCAGGAGCGTGAACGGCTGCGTGCGCTAGTTGTGGAGCAAGCCGCGCCGATCGAGCAACTGCGCGAGCGCATCCAGGAACTAGAAGCACGCCTGGCCCAGGATAGCCACAACTCCAGACGGGTCGACCTACGCGCGTTATCAGTGCCTCCATGCCTTCTGCAGCTTCATCGCCGATCTGCGCGTCCCCTTCGACAATAATCAGGCCGAACGCAACCTCCGTATGCCCAAGCTCAAGCAGAAGGTTTCCGGTTGTTTCCGCTCCGAGACCAGAGGCGAAGCCTTCGCCGTGATCCGCTCCTACCTCTCAACGCTGCGCAAACAATCCGCCAATCCCCATCAGTCTCTCGTCCTGACATTCCAGAGGAGCCCTCCGATGCCTTGCATGGGATAGCTGAATAGTTACCCTTTACAATGAAAGCATTCCATATTCTACCTCCGAGATTTAAAATTGGCCGACTATTGGTCATGTGTAAGCATGCTGTAATTATAGCCAAATATTCAGTTTGGGTCTAGATAACTTTAGAGTGGATTTTTTCTCACCAGAGTTAGTGTTCTCTCAGAGAGGTTTTCTTCTCGGTGATTAAATCTAAACTCACATTCCTTGCGGTGTAAATGAAACGTTTGTCGGGGAACACCATTGAACTTTGCAAGTCTTAGTTTGGCATATGACCAAGATGATTCAATGCCATTGATATGGAAATTACCGCGGGCAAACTCGCTAGAGAAGGGCGATGAAGCGTCACAAACCTGGGCAACTCCAATTCGTAACTTCAAGAGTATCTTATTAATCGTCGGGCAGCTTACATCACTCAACTCAGCGATTTTCGAGGCCGGTGAATCAAGCGCAAAGGAGCGTATAATCACTCTGAATTTGGCTTCGGAAAGGTGTGAACGCCTAAAATACCTGTTTTTTCCTTGTGATAACATAACCTTAGCATGCAGGTGCAGATACTAAAGCTATCTAGACCCTCAGTTTTTGGCGCACAAACAACATGGATGGCGCGATTATGTTTGGCATGATAGAATAAGCAATTTTCAGCCTCTATTAAAAAATAATACTGCGTCTGTGCCATCCACAAAGCGTTTGTTTACCTGCTTGAGAATGATCTCCGCCATTCCTATCCCTTGACTGCGCCCGCGGTAAGTCCGGCAACGATGCGCCGTTGGAAGATGTTGAGCAACGGACCGATGACTGCCACCGGAGGAAACATGGCGATAGATAAGGCCGCCCCTAGGACACGAGGGCGCGTCTGTGGAAGCGCAGTCGCACGATGGCATAGGCGGCGAACATGGCCAGCGACACGGCGAGCAGAGTCGAAATTGCGGCGATGCCGATGGAGTTCCAAAGCGCTGCCGGAAACTGGGCGTCCGCGAAGATGGCCCGGTAGTGTTCCAGGTTGAGCTCCCGTGGGACGAAGTGGTTGTCGTTCAGGTCCGTCGCGGGCTTGAGGGATAGGGAAAGGATCCACGCAACCGGCAGCAACGCATAGGCGATCACGACCAGGCTGCCGGTGCATCAGAATAAAGTTTCAAGCATACCTCTGTGCGGACTCACGCTTTGTCCTTCGCGGCGAAGCTGGCCCCGAGACCTTTGACGAAGAGCATTGCGATGGCGACGACGCGCAGGAGGATCAGCACCGACACCGCCGAGCCGAGCCCGAGGTTGAGCCGGCTGACAGGGGCATGATAGCCGACGATGGATATTGTCTCAGTGCCCTGGGCGCCGCGGGTCTGCACGAAGACGGTATCGAAGATGCGAAAGGCATCCAGGGTACGGAACAGCAGAGCCACCATGACTGCGTTGCACATCAGGGGCAGGGTCACCCGAAAGAAGCGCTGCCGGACACTCGCCCCATCCACGCGCGCCGCGTCCAGTCAGGTCCCGGGGAACCAACGTTAAGCCTGCAAGCAGCAGCAGGGCCATGAAGGGCGTGGTCTTCCATACCTTGGTGAGGATGATCACCCCAGACTCCGGAGGTGAGCACGCTGGCGTAATTGGCGAGCCCGACGAACGCCCACTCGCCCGGGAAACACAGGTCGTAGCGGAAGAGCGAGAGCCACAAAGCGTAGGTGATCGGATAGGCGGTCACCAACAGCATGGCCAAAACCGCCCGGGGCACACAGGAGCCAGGCCAGGCGCTCCTCCGATGGTCGCGCCGGCGGCTCACAAGAGACCCTCCGAACGCAGTGCACGACCTACGGCATTGCGGAGGCGCTCGGCATCCCCGCTCGGGATTGATCCTTGGGAGGGGATGCAGAGTGTGGCTGATGGCCAGCGAGACATCGTTGTAATAGGGTGTCTTGGGACGTTGCACGGCATCGCGCAATGTCTCGCGCAACAGGTCGGCGAAGGGAAAGGTCGCCCGTCGGCGGCAGACCGCCGCGCGCGGCAGCGAGGCGCTGGCTCTCCGGGGAGGCGATGCAAGCGGCGGCGCGCCGTGCCAGGACCGGATAGCGTGAGAAGGCTCCCACCCCGAGGTTGATTCCCCCGATCGTGACTCGACTGGGCCGTCCCGGCTCCACCGCAGGCCAGTGCGCCCAGCCCATGTGCTCGGCGACCGCCGGGGCGTTCGCGCGGGCGCTCGTGTAGTTGACCATGAAGCTTGAGCCGCTGGACTCGAAGGCAAGGCGTGACTGGTCCTCGCGGGCGGTGGCCAACTCGGATTAGCGGCTGGGGACTGGGCAAGGCGCTGCAGGATGCGCGAGGCCTCCCGGGTAGGAGCGCCACTCAAGGCGGGAGCGTCCGTCTGCTCGTCGAACACCGAGCCTCCGGCGGAAGCGAGTAGGGACACGAAAAAGACCGTGAGTCCTTCGCAGCGCTCTCCCTGGGCCTGGATCGTACCATCCTCCCCGAGCATCTCGGCCGAGTCGATCATTTCGTCCCAGGTCTGCGGCGGTTGCGGCACCCGGTCAGTGCGGTACCAAAAAAGCTAAGTGTTGGTGGTAAAGGGTGCCGCCCACAGCCGCCCCTCATAAATTGCACTCTCCACCGCGGAATCGATACGGCCATCGCTGACCCGCCGGGCTTCGTCCTGCGACCAGGGCAGGATCCATCCTGCTTGCGCGAACTCCCTGCTCGCGCTGCTGGTCGGCGTCAGCGGGAAGCGGCTTGAACTCGACGCGGTGAGCGCCGTCCGACTTCTCGGCGCAACGCCGCGCCGCTTCAGCAAAAGAGCCGGACGGCTCGTTGAACACGTACCAGTTAAGAACTGGAGTGACTGGTGCTTCCCGGACACAACCGGACATGAGAACTGCAGCAAGAACCGCATTGATCCGGAACCTGACACGGAATATCGAGTTGGTTGACACTAGCATGAAAACCTTGTGGTCGCTGATACTCGACGTGCTTGCCTGCAAGCCATCAAAGCGCGGGATGGTTGGCGGATTTGTGCACTGCACAAAAACTCACGTCTCCTCATGCAGCACTTGGGGGTGTTGCGTCCATTGCTTTTATCCGCAGATGACAAGTTTGTGCGCTGCACAAGAAATTCACGCCTCGTCGGTCTGAGGCGAAGCTTCGCTAGGAACTGCGCGCGCTTGCTTTTCACTAGTGCGTCCGATCGAGGATCTTCAGATAAAGCCCAACCGTAATTGCAAAAGGTCTGGATAACTTTAGCCTCTTCAGGGTATGCTAAGGTTATGTTATGCAAGGGAAAGCTAGGTATTTCAGGCGTTCACACGTTTCGGAAGCTAGATTCAGAGCGATTATACGCTATTTCGCGCCCGATTTGCTGGCCTCGAAAATTGCCGAGCTGAGTGGAGCCGCCCGACGATTAATCAGCTATTCATGAAGTTACGGATCGGAATCGCCCGGGTTTGTAACGCTTCATCACCTCTATCCGGTGAGGTTGAAGCCGAAGAATTTTATTTGGAATCCTGGAACGCCGCGGGAAAGTTACACGGAAATCAGTCCCTGACGCCTCCAAGAAGCAGCTACAGAGAGCGATCCGGGGTCGGGTAGCACTGGAAGCGGCATCCACTCGGACGGCTGGAGAGGCTACACCGGGCTGGTGGACATGGGCTACAAAAAGCATTGCCGGGTGCATCATGGTGATGCATGAGTTTGCCCGCAGTAATTGCCATATTGATGGCATTGAGTCATTCTGGTCATATGCCAAACGGAGGCGTGCAAAGTTCAATGGTGTTCCCCGACGAACGTTCCTTTTACACCGCAAGGAATGTGAATCCAAATTTCATCACCGAGAGGGAGGAAGATCTCTCTGAGAGAATACTTACTCTATCTGAAAGAAAACCCACTCTAAAGTTATCTAGACCCTATGCAAAAACATAGTACCCAGGAACACATACAGAAGCGGCTGATGCCAATGCGATTGCACGTACACGGAGGTCCACGGCCAAGGCCTTGTGAAAAACGCACTCGGAAAACCATGCGCCATCCATGCAAAACCGCAGAGCAAGTAAGTGCATGAACACGAAATTAACTATTAGCCATCTCCGTTGATGTTTCCTGTTATGGACACCACCCGGGTCTTCGTCGATTTTCGTTCCCTTCCAAGCCTGAAACAAAAGGAGCAAATAAGCCGAGTACAGCAGCCATGTAATGATGTGAAGGTGGGACCAGGTAAACCGCCAGATAACATCCGTGTGCATACTTCCAGTGTTCTCCACGCCATGACCATGTCGAATGAATGTCTCCCACTGGAGAAAAGTATACTCAAGAAGAAAGCGACCCTCTATGTGTCGATGGGTCCAGACGCCCAGTTGCGCTGCTCCTGACACTATACACTATGCTTCGAAGATGGGCGTCTATCGCCAGAGCGATGCAGGTTGCGCGATGCAGGTTGCAATGCAATGCCCCTAAGTTAAGGCTCATGGCAGCGCTTGTAGTTGGGATGGAAGGGGTGGAGCTTGGCGGGCTTGATCTTTCGCGGGTTTCTCTTGGAGAGCGCCTGGGCGAAATTGTAGCCCATGTTCACCAGCCCGGTGTAGCCTCTCCAGCCGTCCGAGTGGATGCTGCTTCCAGCGTTACCCGACCCCGGATCGCTCTCTGTAGCTGCTTCCTGGAGGCGTCAGGGACGATTTCCGTGTAACTTTCCCGTGGCGTTCCAGGATTCCGAAGACGATCGTTTTACCGCCCGCTCCGCGACCTTTTCCGCGAACGCGGCGTGTGCCAAAATAAGATTCTTCGACTTCAACCTCACCCGATAGAGGTGATGAAGCGTTACAAACCTGGGCGATCCCGATTCGTAACTTCATGAATAGCTGATTAATCGTCGGGCGGCTTCACTCAGCTCGGCGATGTTCGAGGCCGGTAAATCAAGCGCAAAAGAGCGTATAATTACTCTGAATTTGGCTTCGGAGAAGTTCTTCCAGGAGCTCTTTCATGTCCTGACCCATACCCTGAGCATGCCTGAATCGGAGATAGTGCTCACGATCCTGACCCTGATCGACATGGTGCTGGTAGCGAGCCTGGTCGTGATGGTGATGTTCTCCGGTTACGAAAACTTCGTCTCGCGCATTAGAGATCGAAAACAACACCGAAGAGCTCGGTTGGTTGGGCAAGCTGGACGCCAACACCTTGAAGCTCAAGGTCGCGGCCTCCATCGTCGCCATCTCCTCCATCCAGCTGCTGCGTGCCTAGCCTACATGGACGCGCTCGACACCCCGAACGACAAGCTCCTGTGGTATGTGATCATGCACCTGACCTTCGTGGTTTCGGCAGTGTTGATGGGCGTCCTAGACAAGATATCCTTTTCCTGGCATCGGGAGAAGTGACCGCGGCGCAACCGGGTGATCGGCGCCGATTCATCGGCCGCGGCAACGGGAGGAAGGCCCCATGGAATCCGGTACTCACAAGCTGCTCGAAGATATCAGGGCAGCGGTCCGTTTCACGCGCTCGATGATCGGACGCGACACCCTCGACGAGCGCGTAATGGCGGCCATGGGAGAAGTTCCGCGCCACGCCTTCGTCTCGGACCACGAGCAACGCTATGCCTACGCCAATGGTCCGCTGCCCATCGGCCACGGCCAGACCATCTCCCAACCCTTCATCGTCGCCCTGATGACGGATCTCCTGGCCTGTGGCCCAGATGACCGCGTGTTGGAGATCGGCACCGGCTCCGGCTACCAGGCAGCCGTCCTCTCCCGCGTAGCCGGCCAGGTCTACTCGGTCGAAATCATCCCCGAACTGGCCCGGCAATCCGCCGAGCGACTCACCCGCCTCGGCTATACCAACATAGAGACCCGGCATAGCGACGGCTACGCCGGTTGGCCCGAGTTTGCCCCCTATGACGGCATCCTGGTCACCGCCGCCGCGCCCGCGGTACCCCCACCCCTGACCGAGCAGCTCAGGGAAAATCGCCGGCTGGTGCTTCCCGTCGGTCCCCAACACGGTCATCAGGAACTGATCGTAATCGAGAAACGCCCGGACGGATCGCTCCACACGACAGACGTGCTCGGCGTCGCCTTCGTCCCCCTGACTAGGATGCCCCCGGACTCCGGACGAGCGCCCGTAGGATGCGGTGAGCGCGGTAGGTCTTAAACCCGCGGGCAGGCACGGGGACCTGCCCCTACCGCCAAGGCCATATTTTCAGGAAGATGTACACGTACTCGCCCGCCCGGGACCCCGGCAGGGTATAAACTGACGTACATCATCTCTTCTGGAAATACGGCGCTTCCAAGCCCTCCAAGCTATAGCGGGAAAGGCGGAGGACAGGTATCTTAACAAATTCTGATATAGCTGTGGGTAGGGGCTGTTGACATTTATCCGAGCATGGGCGATTGTGAAAGGTTTTTCTTAGCGGAAAGGCGCGACGAGGAGGAATAGTGGGCCTATTTTGACGAGTCGCAATGCCGTCAGCGCGGAAAAGGGCCGCAAAGGGCCTAAGAACGATGAATGTCAACAGCCCCCCCAGTGCCCCAGCCCCCAGTGCCCCGCTTCACCGAACAACCCGGTTCGCTGCCGGCGGGAATTGCCGGGTCGTTCGCCAGAACCATTCCGCGAAGACGGAGGAAAGTCCATGACGGAAGTCGTCGCAACCAACGAGACCATCCTGGTGGTCGGTGGTGGCATCAGCGGCATGACTGCCGCGCTGGAGGCCGCCGAGACCGGGAAACAGGTCGTGCTGGTTGAAAAGCGTCCTTATCTCGGCGGGCGTGTCTCCCAGCTCTACAAATACTTCCCCAAGCTGTGCTTCCCCACTTGTGGGTTGGAGATCAACCAGCGCCGCGCCAAGACGAATCCCAACTTGCGGGTGCTTACCATGGCCGAGGTGACGGACCTCAAGGGCGAGAAGGGAAGCTACACCGCATCCGTCAAGCTCTCCCCACGTTACGTCAACGAGAACTGCACTGCTTGCGGTGACTGCGAAAAGGCGGTGGAAACCGAGTTCGACGACGAGTACAACTACGGGCTCAGCAAGCGCAAGGGAGCCTATCTTCCTTACCGCATGGCCCACCCACAGCGCTACGTGCTGGACCCGAACATCGTCAAGACCGACGACGGAAAAAAAGCGAAGGACGCCTGCAAGTACGACGCCATCGACCTGAACATGAGCGAGGAAACCATCGATTTCCTCTGCGGCGCGGTGATCTGGGCCACCGGGTGGCGCCCCTATGACGCGGCCAAGATCCAGCCCTACGGCTATGATCGCATCGCCAACGTCATCACCTCGGTCGAGTTCGAGCGCATGGCCGACCCGAGCGGTCCCACCGGCGGCAAGCTGGTGCGCCCCTCCGATGGCAAAGAGGCCAAGAAAGTCGCCTTCATCCAGTGCGCCGGCTCGCGTGACCGCAATTATCTGCTCCACTGCTCACGCATCTGCTGCATGGCCTCCCTCAAGCAGTGCACCTACGTGAGCGATGCCTACGGCGAGGACGCCGACATCAGCGTCTACTACATCGACATCCGCGCCATCGACCGCTTCGAGGACTTTTACCAAAAGGTTAAAGGAATCGAGCAGGTCAAATTCATCAAGTCCAAGCCTGCCGCCGTAGTGGCGGACAAGGAAGGCAACCCGGTGGTCCACGGAGTAGACACCGAGGGTTACAAACGCTTCGAGGACACGCACGACCTGGTGGTCCTGGCCATTGGTATGGAACCGTCCGTGGACAAGGACGACTTCCCGGTAGACATCCGAATCAACCGCGAGGGCTTCATTGAGGCCGTGCCCCAAGGGGCGAACGGTCAAGGCGGCGTCTTCTCCGCCGGTTGCGCATCCGACGCCCTCGACGTGAACCGTGCCGTCCAGCACGCCACCGGAGCGGCGTTGCGCGCCATCCAGGTCGTCACCGGCGCCGCCGGAGTGGAGGGTTAAGAACATGGCAGACGAGAAAAAATTCGCCGGTTACATCTGCACCGGCTGCGGTATCGGCGAGCGCCTGGATGCGGGCCAGCTCGAAACCACCGCCAAACGCGACGGCAAACTGGCCGAGGTTAAGCAGCACGAGATGCTGTGCAGCAAGGAAGCAGTCCAAATGATCCGCGACGACATCGCCAATGAAGGCATCACTCACCTGATGCTCGCCGCCTGCTCGCGCCGCGCCAAGGTGGAGGCCTTCACTTTCCCCGAGGTCGCCATGTCCCGCGCCAACCTGCGCGAAGGCGTCATCTGGCTGCGCCCGGATAACGACGATAACCGGGAGACCACGCAGGAGATGGCGGACGACTACATCCGCATGGCCTGTGCCGAGGTCAAGTACATGAACCCCCCAGCCCCCTCCGGAGAGCAATCGCTCAACAAGACCCTGCTGGTCGTGGGCGGCGGCGTCACCGGCATGACCGCGGCCGTCGAGGCGGCCAAGGCGGGCTACCCGGTGCAGCTGGTGGCGGAAGAGGCCAAACTGGGTGGGGTCTGGACGGATCTTTACAAGCGGGTGCCCTTCCGCGCCGCGGCCAAGGATGTGCCGAACGGCCGCGACGTGGATTTGCCCCAACCGGAAGACTCCGGTGTTGAGGCTTTGGCCGCCGAGGTCGAAACCAACGACAAGATCAGCGTCCATCTGAACGCCAAGATCACCAAGACCTCCGGGGCGCCGGGACGCTTCTCGGTAGACGTCGAAACCGAATCCGGCGGCACCGCCACTGAGAACGTCGGCGCCATCATCCAGGCCACCGATTACAAACCCTACGACGCCGGCCAGCTACCCGAATTCGCCTACGGCAAGACCCCGGACGTAGTCACCGGCTTCGAGCTGGAAAAGCTGGCCAAAGAGGCCGCCGGTGGTCCCATCAAGCGTCCCTCCGACGGCAAGGAGGTCCGGTCCGTCACCTTCATCCAGTGTGCCGGACAGCGCTCGGACAAAGAAGGCCATCTACCCTACTGCTCCGGCTTCTGCTGCACCGAATCCATCAAGCAGGCCATGTACTTCAAGGAGCAGAACGCAGATTGCGACGCCACCGTCCTATTCGACGACCTGCGCACCCCCGGAGCTGCGGGAGAAGACTTCTACCGTGCGGCGCAACAGGCCATGGTCACCTTCTCCAAGGGCAAGGCATCAGAGGTCGTCGCCAACGGCGGGCTCAAGGTGAAATTCAAGGACCTGATTCTGGACGAAGACGCGGAGATAGACTGCGACCTGGTGGTGCTGGCCACCGGCCAGGTGTCGAACGTGGGCCCGGACCCCTATGCCCAGCTGGCGGTCGAAGAGGCCGAAGACGAAGAAGAAAAGGCCAAGGCTCAGGCGCTGCTCGAAAACGCCCCGCCGTCTATCCTCAATCTGGATTACCGCCAGGGCACCGACCTGCCCCAGCTCAAGTACGGCTTCGTCGACTCCCACTTCATCTGCTTCCCCTACGAGACCCGCCGCACCGGCATCTATGCCGCCGGTCCCGTGCGCCGCCCCATGGACATGAAGCAGGCCATGGAAGACGCCGTCGGCGCCACCATGAAAGCCATTCAAGCAGTCGAGAACGCCGGCCAGGGCCGCGCCGCCCACCCGCGGGTCGGCGACCTCAGCTACCCGACCTTCCGCAAGGAAGGCTGCACCCAATGCAAGCGCTGCACCGTGGAATGCCCCTTCGGCGCCATCAACGAGGACGAACAAAAATACCCCCTGTTCAACGAATCCCGGTGTCGGCGCTGCGGGACCTGCATGGGTGCCTGTCCGGTGCGCGTCATCTTCTTCGAGAACTACTCCATCGACACCGTGGGCCAACAGCTCAAGAACGTGGAGATCCCCGACGAGTTCGAGGAAAAACCACGCATCCTGGCCCTAGCCTGCGAGAACGACGCCTACCCGGCCCTGGACATGGCCGCCCAGGCCGACGAAGAGCTCTCACCCTGGGCGCGCGTCATTCCGGTCCGCTGCCTGGGCTCGGTAAGCCTGTCCTGGGTCACGGACGCCCTCAACAGCGGTTACGATGGCATCGTGCTCATGGGCTGCCGCCGCGACGACGACTACCAATGCCACTTCGTGCGCGGATCGGCCATGGCCGCCGAGCGCATGAGCAAGGTCGGTGACACCCTCCAGTCCCTGAACCTGGAGCCCGAGCGGGTAGCCGTCTACGAAGTAGCCATCACCGACACCAAGCGTGCCCCCCAGCTGATCAACGATATGGCCGCGACTGTGGACAAGATCGGCATGAGCCCGTTCAAGTTCTGAATTGAATTGGAACCGCGAAGGCGCACAGGACGCAAAGATTTTTGGTCGGGGTACCCCTTGCGGGTGCCCAAGTTACAGATATGACGAGACCGGCGAATCGCATCCTTTGCGGTAGCTCTTCGAGCACCAGCAAACCCGATCAGTCATAAATACCTTTGCGTACTTCGCGCCTTTGCGGTTCAAGAACGTTACGGAGATCGAGCGATGATCGAAAACTATCGCAACAACTTCCTTAAGGAAGTCGAGGCGAACGTTGAAGAAGGCGAGTGGGTAAAGATGTGCATGCAGTGCGGTGTGTGCTCCGGATCCTGCCCGTTGGGAAAGTTCTGGGACCACCCACCCCAGGAAATCTTCATGATGATCCGCGCCGGCAAGCGCGACCAAGTCCTGGGGTCGGACTCCATGTGGATGTGCACCTCCTGCTACAGCTGCATCGTGCGCTGTCCGCGGGAGCTGCCCATCACCCACATCATGCACGGCCTGGCCCACTATGCCAAACGCTCAGGGCTCGTGCCTCAGAACCAGCCCACCGCCAAATTCGCCCAGAAATTCTGGGACAACCTCATGACCAAGGGGCGGGTCAACGAGCTCAAGCTGGGTCTCAGCCTCTACTTCATGAACGGCTTCGGCGAAGGCATCAAGGTCGCCATGAAAAACCAGAAGCTCGGCATGAACATGCTCAAGGCCAAACGCATGAACCCCAAGGAAATCATGGGCGGTCACGCGGTCAGGGATCTGAGCGGTTTCCAAAAAGCGATCAAAAAGGCCGCCGAGCTGGAAGACGCCCGCGTCGCACAACCCGCGGCTGACGCCCGGTCCACATGGCACGCGCGACCGATAGGCTAAAACTGTTCGAAGACCTCGAGACCGTCTTCACGGAAGATCAGGCCCGTGTCCTATCCAAAGCTCTGTATCGGGTAACCGAGGCTCGGCGTGATGAGTTGGCTACTAAGCTGGACCTGTCCAATCTGGAGACGCGCAGGGCCGCCAAGCCTATTGCCCTCGGAGGCAAGATAATCCTGGTCGGTCTAATCGTTGCCCAATTCTCCATAGCGATTGCGATATTGTTCCTATTCCCACAGGACCCCAGCCATGGCGAAACGCGAATACTCTTTCTATCCCGGGTGCTCTTCCCAGAAGGGTGCCTCCTCTTCTAACCTCATGACCTCGGTGCAGACCATGTGCGAAGAGCTGGACATCCAGCTCAACGAAATCCCGGATTGGAACTGCTGTGCCGCCTCCATCGGCTACGCCGGCGGCGGCGAACTGCCCCGACTCACCCTCTCGGCGCGCAACATCGCCCTCGCCGAGAAACACCATGCGGGGCAAGACTTCGTAGCCACCTGCGCCGCCTGTTGGCTCTCCACCCGTGAAACCGCCGAGCGGCTGGAAGAAGATGCCAAGCTGATGACCGAGGCCAACGAAGCCCTGTCCGAATCCGATCTCAAGCTCAAAAACGAGATTCCCATCAAACACATGGTCGAAGTCCTGATCGAAGACATCGGCTATGAAGAAATGGGCGCTAAGGTCAAAAAGCCCCTGGAAGGCATCAGGATCGCCGGCTACGTGGGCTGTCAGACCAACCGCCCCTTCGGGATCGTCGGCGAATCCTTCGAGAACCCCGCCTATCTGGACAAAATGATCGACACCCTGGGCGGGGAATCCATCCCCGGTTACGAAAAGAAAGTCCAATGCTGCGGTGGAGCACTCGCCTTCTCCGAGCCCGAGAAATCCCAGGAAATGGTCAAAGGCATCATCGAAGCGGCCTACGACCATGGCGCTGACATGATCGCCACCCCCTGCCCCGTGTGCCAGATGAACGTCGAGGTCTATCAAGACCAAATCAACGCCACTTACTCCACCAAATTCGCCATGCCCGTGGTCTACTATTCCACCCTCATGGCCGTGGCCTATGGACGCAACGCCAAAGACACGGCCCTCAATGGGCAGATTATTCCAGCCAAGAAACTGGACGAGTTGGTGGCGAAGTAACACCTACGGCAGGTTCTGCTAGACTAAAAGGCCCGCATAAACGGGCCTCAGCCCGATGACAAACCCTGCTGTATTTCGGCGTGGTTTGTGCTTTGGGGCGGGATGAGCCGTGATGCGGCGATCCTTGGCCGCCTCAGGCTGGTGCTGGGGCTGTTTTGGCGAGGGTCAAGGCGATTTTCTTGATGTTCTGGGCGGTGGCGGCGAGCAGGCATTGGCATGCGACGGCGATCAATCCTCTGAAGCTGGCGTAGCGGTGGCCGTGCGGTTGCTTGGCGTCGGCAAATGAGCGCTCGACGGTTTCCTTCCTGCGCGTGTAGACCCGTTTTCCCCAATCGGTCAGGCGGTGGGCGTCGGTTCTGTCTCTGGCGTCCTGCCAGACATGGTGGGTGATGAGCGGGCTTTGTTGGCGCTGCTGGTGCATGAGGCGAGCAGCGGGCAGCCCCGGCAAGTGGCAGGGTCGCTCTTGTAGTGGCGATAGCCTATCCGGTCGGTGGTTGAGTAGGCCAGAAGCTGGCCTTGCGGGCAGCGGTTGTTGCCCGGGCAGTAAAGCCACGCCACGCGCTCACGGATGAAGGTAAAATCAATCACCGCATCGATCTTGCGAAGCAGGTGATCCGCGGGAACCAGGCTCTCGAGCGTCACCACCTAGAGCTCTGTCTGCCGCGCTGTCGGTGTCTTCAACATGAACACAATGAATTACAAAGGCCCCGACTTCGCGAGGCCTTTGTCAGCAATCTGAGCCGGCAAAATGCCGGCTTTTCTCTGCGGCGGTATTTTTCGCATCCGTTGTCATCAAAAAGCAACAGGCCGCAGCCGAATGTGTCTTTTAAAATAATTGTTGACAGTGTTGCCTAATCATCTATCATGTAAAACGCATTGCGTTGTGTCTTTTTGGCAAATCGACAACAGTGGAGAATCCGATGAATAAAAAACTCCTTTCCGTGGCGGTCGCGGCCGCCATCGCTGCTCCGACGGCGGCCCTGGCCGATGCCGTTCTTTATGGTAAAGCCCATGTAAGCATGGACTACTTCGAGATCGGCGACACCTCCAAGGACGGCGACAGCTTCAAAGGCTGGACCATGAGCAAGGGTAAGAGAGGCAAAGGCAACAGTCGCGCCAGCCGTATTGGCGTCAAGGGCTCCGAGAAACTCACGGGTGGTCTCAAGGGCATCTATCAGATCGAGCTCGGTGTGCCGCTGGCCAACGAAAGCGACTATCACCTCGCCGACGGCGACAGGGCCAGCATCAAGCTGCGTAACAGCTACGTCGGTCTGGAGAGCAAATGGGGTACTCTCTTATTTGGCCGTCATGACACTCCGTTCAAGCTCTCCACCGGCAGGCTGGAGATGTTCAACGATACCATGGCCGACTACGAAGGTACTCTCCACTTCCACGATGTCCGCGCTGACAACACCGCTGCCTATATGAGCCCCACCTGGAAGGGCCTCAGCTTTGCCGCCGCCGCCGTGCCCGGCGCCGCAAGCACTGTCGACGGGAACCGAAACGATAAGTCCGATGGTATGGAAGGTTATTCCGTCGCCGCCGTTTACGGCAATGGTCCCTGGCATGTCAGTGCCGCCTATGAGGTATTGGGTAGCGAGCTCGGCGACATCGACTCCAGGGTTCCCACCACCACGGGAGAGGATTTCAAGAAGATCCGTGTCGGTTTAGGCATGGTGGACTTCCATGGCTTCACCCTGACCGGACTCTACGAAAACTGGAAGAACGGCGACACGAGCGACACGAATGTCAAATTCGTGAAGGACAAGGAAATGGATTTGTGGCAGCTCCAAACCGGTTATAGGTTCGGTAACAGCATGATCAAGGGTATGTACGGTGAGGCCGAGCCGGATACTTCCGGTGATACCTCCGGGCTAAAGGCAAAGAGCTGGGCCGTCGGTCTCGACCACAAGTTCAGCAAGCGCACCAAAGTCTATGCCCTGTACACCAAATACGATTGGAAGGACAGGAGGAACGCGACCGCTGATAAGGAAAATGACTGGGAGGGCTTCTCGCTCGGCGTCATACACAACTTCTAAACCTGGCCCGGATTTTCCGTGGCGTAACGGGGCCTGTAGGCCCCACAGCCCGATGACAAACCCCGCTGTATTTCGGCGGGGTTTATGTTTTGGGGCGGGATGAGCCGTGATGCGGCGATCCTTGGCCGCCTCAGGCTGGTGCTGGGGCTGTCTTGGCGAGGGTCAAGGCGGATTTTCTTGATGTTCTGGGCGGTGGCGGCGAGCAGGCATTGGCATGCGACGGCGATCAATCCTCTGAAGCTGGCGTAGCGGTGGCCGTGCGGTTGCTTGGCGTCGGCAAATGAGCGCTCGACGGTTTCCTTCCTGCGCGTGTAGACCCGTTTTCCCCAATCGGTCAGGCGGTGGGCGTCGGTTCTGTCTCTGGCGTCCTGCCAGACATGGTGGGTGATGAGCGGGCTTTGTTGGCGCTGCTGGTGCATGAGGCGAGCAGCGGGCAGCCCTGGCAAGTGGCAGAGTCGCTCTTGTAGTGGCGATAGCCTATCCGGTCGGTGGTTGAGTAGGCCAGAAGCTGGCCTTGCGGGCAGCGGTAGCCGTTGCTGTCCGGATCAAAGGAGAAGGCCTTAGAAGGCCTTCTTGCGCATCATGCCGGGACGCGGGCGCGGGCTACGCCGATAGCCGGTGACGCCGAGGATCTCCCGGTCTTCCAGCCCCTTGGCGATGTGCCCGCCGTGGCATAGCCCGCGTCCAGCCCGACGGCGCGCGCGTCAAGATCAAAACGCTCTCGCTGGCGTTCGAGCCGGTCTAGATAGGGGATGCTGTCATGCACGCTTCCGGGGTAGTGTGGGTGTCGGTGATCATGCCCAGCCGCCTATCCACCGTCCGGTGGTCCAGATAGAAGAACCCCTTGGGCTTGCCGTCGCGCACCATGTATCCGGCCTCCTGGTCGGTGCGGCTGACCTTGGTCTCCGTAGTCCGAGCGCGACTTGGCCACCACCTCGCGGTCGACGCGGTGCTTGTTGGCGTTGGCCTTCAGGTGAGTTGAGTCCGTATAGAGCACCGTCCCGTCCACCAGGCCATGGGCGATGGCCTGCTCGACGATGCCGTCGAAGATGTCCTGCGCCACACTGGTGTCATTATAGCGCCGCCGCCGGTTCTGGCTCAGGGTCGAGGCATCGAACACCCCATCGGTCAGGCGCAGCCACAAAAACCAGCGATAGGCCACGTTTATCTCGATCTCGCGCACCTGCTGGCGCATCCGAGCGGATGCCGAACAGGTAGCCGATGAACAGGGCCTTGAACATCACAACCGGATCGAGCGCCGGGCGGCCGTCGCCCGGGCAGTAAAGCCACGCCACGTGCTCACGGATGAAGGTAAAATCAATCACCGCATCGATCCTGCGAAGCAGGTGATCCGCGGGAACCAGACTCTCGAGCGTTACCATCTCGAGCTCTGTCTACCGCGCTGTCGGTGTCTTCAACATGAACACCATGAATCACAAAGGCCCCGGCTTCGCGAGGCCTTTGCTAGCAATCTGAAACGGGGTACTACACCGTTTCATAATAATTTCCGGTTAAAATCAGTCCCTGTCATCCCGAGCGTAGCGAGGGATCTTCGGCTCGGCAAAGGCTCCCGGCACACAAGATCCTTCCTCCGTCGGGACAAGGATTTCTCGCTACGCTTGAAAAGCAGGTGGTCTAGATAACTTTAGCATCTGAACCTTCATGCTAAGGTTATGTTATTAAAGGAAAAATAGTTATTTTAGGCGTTCACACCTTTCCGAAGCCAAATTCAGAGTGGTTACACGCTCTTTTGCGCTTGATTTACCGGCCTCGAAAATCGCTGATTTGAATGATGTAAGCCGCCCTAAGCTTAATAAGATACTCTTGAAGTTACGAATTCGAGTCGCCCAGGTTTGTGATGCTTCATCGCCATTTTCTTGCAAGGTTGAAGTCGATGAATCCTATTTTTGTGCGCGCTGTTCCCGTGGGAATAAGGGTCGTGGAGCAGGCAGTAAAACGATCGTCTTCAGGATCCTGGAACGGCAAGGAAAAGTCTACACCGAGATCGTCCCAGCTGCCGCCAAAAAGCAGCTGCAGGCTGCGATCTTGGGCTAGGTATCCCTCGACAGTATCATCCACTCGGACGGCTGGATGGGCTATAATAGGCTGGTGGACATGGGGTACAAAAAGCATTTCCGAGTGCATCATGGCGAGAATGTATTTGCCCGCGGTAATTGCCATATCAATGGCATTGAATCGTTCTGGTCATATGCCAAACGAAGACTTGCAAAGTTCAATGGTGTTCCCCGACAAGCGTTTCATTTATATCTCAAGGAATGTGAGTTTAGGTTTAATCGCAGAGAGGAAAATCTCTCTGAGAGAATACTAACTCTGCTGAGAAAAAAATCACTCTAAAGTTATCTAGACCCAAGCAGAAATAATCTGCGAAAATCTGCGGATAAAAAGTAAGCTTTGCCATATTCCACGCGAGGATCGACCTCACGCCATGAGTAACGAAAACTTCGACTTTCCCTTCAAGAGCCCCAACCTGCCCCAGCTGCTTACTGGCGATACCAGGTTCAAGTTCCGGTGCTATAAGGGAATTTCCTGTTTCAATGCCTGTTGCAAGCGGGCCGATGTCACCCTAGCCCCCTATGACGTCCTGCGTCTGAAGCTGCGGTTGGGTCTGACCTCCGAGGAATTTCTCAAACAATACACAGTCCCCTTCCGGATGGACCAGGATGGCGTGCCAGGCCTCAAGCTGCGCACCGACGACGAGGGTACCTGTGAGATGTTGGATGGAGAGCATGGCTGTAGTGTCTATGAGGACCGGCCCACTGTCTGCCGCTACTATCCGGTGGCCCTGCTCAACATGCGCAAAAAGGATTCATCCCAGGCCGAAGAGAACTACTCGCTGATCTCCGAGGACCACTGCAAGGGCCATCTCGAAGACCGCGAGATCAGTATCGAGGACTATCGCATCGAGCAGGGATGCAAGGAGTACGACGACCGGAACCGAGACTGGTACCGACTGATCCTCAAGAAAAAGTCCGCTGGTCCGGGAGTAGGGCGCCCCTCCGAGATGAGCCTGCAGGTGTTCTTCATGGCCTCCTACAATTTGGACATGTTCCGCCGCTTCGTGCTGAGCGAGAATTTCCGCCGGTCTTACCGGCTCAACGACGCCTTTTTTCGAGCAGTCGAGACGGATGACCTCATCCTGATGGACTTTGCCTTCCAATTCCTCTGCCAGGCCCTGTTCGGCGAGAAGAGCATCGAAGAAGTCGAGAACGCCTGGGAGAAGCGGGTCGAGGGACGCAAAGAAATCTGGGAGCTGCGGACCCAGGCGAAGCTGGCGCGCAGGCAACAGGGAGTGATGAATGATGAATGATGGATCCGCATCATTCATCTTTAACGGCCTATGTACCTCAATGCCATTAAGTTAGATGGTCGGGTTAGGGTAGGCGCATACCCCGGCGTCGAGATGTACAAACCAGTCCGAACGCACCCTGGCCCGACAGCCGATTTGATAAGAGGAAACTACGAATCACGCTATTATCACCCCCTGGAAACCGTAAATCTTTGTTTTCTATATGAATAATGGTCCTGAATAGTTACCAGGATTTTTTGTTGTGAAGAGCACTTGCTGGTTTGGTGAGCGCGGTGAGCGGGCGTAGGAACTTCAGAAACAACAAGAATCCTGTAAATCCTGTCCTATTGGGGGTTCGCGACGAAGCTCGAGTTGGGCACTCGTCGGTCTGAGGCGAAGCCTCACTAGAGTTCGATTTGGCCGCGCCGTTTTGCCGGCGCACTCCAAAGCAATCCGGAATCCAACGAAGAAGGCAGGACATGACCTCCGATAACCAAAACGCGCAAGAGTTCGAAAGTGGTGCTCGGGCTGATCTTTCTGAAATATATCTCCGACGCCTTCGAGTCGAGCTGGTCGAGGAGCTGCGGGCCAATGGTATCGAGGGTGGGCAGGCCGAACGCCTGTTGGAGGAACGAGACGAATACACCGCTGAAAGCGTCTTCTGGGTGCCTCTGGATTCGCGCTGGAATGAAATCCAGGCCCAAGGCAAGACCCTCACCATCGCTAGGCGTATCGACGATGCCATGCAGGCCATCGAACGGGACAACCCGAAGCTCAGGGGCAAACTGTCGCGTGGACTACGCCCGGCGTCATATTGCATCGGAACAGCTGGGCGGGCTGATCGATCTGATCGGCTCCATCGCCATCGGCACCGATCAAGCCCGCGCCAAGGACGTGCTCGGGCGGGTCTACGAATACTTCCTCGGCAAGTGCGCCGCCGCCGAGGGCAAGCTGGGCGGCGAATTCTTCACGCCGCGTTCCCTGGTCCGGTTGCTGGTCGAGATGATCGAGCCCTACGAGGGCCGGGTCTTCGCCCCCTGCTGCGGCTCCGGCGGCATGTTCGTACAGTCCGAGAGATTCGTGGCGGTCCACGGGGGTTCCAAGCGCGACATCTCCATCTTCGGCCAAGAATCCGACCCCACCACCTGGCGGCTAGCGCACATGAACCTGGCCATTCGTGGCATCAAGGCCAACCTGGACCTGCAGCCGGTCGACAGCTTTGTACGCGACCTCCACCCGGATCTCGAGGCAGACTACATCCTCGCCAATCCTCCCTTGACGACGGAATTGCAGGAGCAGTTCGCCGAGGCCGACAAGTTGCAAAACAGGTATTTCAGGCGTTCACACATTTGGAAGCTAGATTCAGAGCAATTATGCGCTATTTCGCGCCCGATTTGCCGGCCTCGGAAATCGCCGAGCTGAGTGGAGCCGCCCGACGATTAATCAGCTATTCATGAAGTTACGAATCGGGATCGCCTAGGTTTGTAACGCTTCATCACCTCTATCGGGTGAGGTTGAAGTCGAAGAATCCTATTTTGGCGCACGCCGCGTTCGCGGAAAAAGGGTCGCGGAGCGGGCGGTAAAACGATCATCTTCGGAATCCTGGAACGCCACGGGAAGGTTACACGGAAATCGTCCCTGACGCCTCGAAGAAGCAGCTACAGAGAGCGATCCGGGGTCGGGTAGCGCTGGAAGCAGCATCCACTCGGACGGCTGGAGAGGCTACACCGGGCTGGTGGACATGGGTTACAAAAAGCATTTCCGGGTGCATCATGGTGATGCATGAGTTTGCCCGCGGTAATTGCCTATATCAATGGCATTGAGTCATTCTGGCCATATGCCAAACGGAGGCGTGCAAAGTTCAAGGGCGTTCCCCGACGAACGTTCCTTTTACACTGCAAGGAATCTGAATTCAGATTTCATCACCGAGAGGGAGGAAGATCTCTCTGAGAGAATACTTACTCTTCTGAAAGAAAACCCACTCTAAAGTTATCTAGACCCATCTAATTTATACAGCGGAAGTGAATTTTTTGGCATCAGCACGCACTGTGGACTTGCATCGGAACAGAGTATCTACAAGATCATGTTTCTGGGAAGGTTTGCACGCGCTTGCCTTGCACGGCGACTCCTGAGATTCACGAACTAGCCAAAGCTGTATAGAATCTTAGCTGTCGTAGCGCGCAGGTGGCGGAATTGGTAGACGCGCTGGATTTAGGTTCCAGTGGGGCAACCCGTGGGGGTTCGAGTCCCCCCCTGCGCACCAGTCTGGTCTTGTCTGATTCGAGGACTTGGAAAAGAAACGACGACCAGTGGCGTAGATGGTCGGCTATCGAGTCCCCGAAAGTCCTGCTGTGCCGATAGTTGTGGCAAAGGATCACTCTGATCCCGATGTTCCAAATTCCGGTCGAGCCAAAGCCGAGGGCAATCGGGGATTGAGCAGGGGTAGTGGTGATTTTTGAAGTGATAGAGTAAGTAGATGGATTCATCGGTAATCATTCCGATTGCGTAACTATTCAGGCCCCCTTGCCAAAGCGGAGCGTGAACGGCTGCGTGCGCTAGTTGTGGAGCAAGCCGCGCCGATCGAGCAACTGCGTGAGCGCATCCAGGAACTAGAAGCACGCCTGGCCCAGGATAGCCACAACTCCAGCAAGCCGCCCTCCTCGGACCCACCGTTCCGGAAACCACCGCCGCGCTCGCAGCGCCAACCGAGTGGGCGCCAGCCGGGAGGTCAAGCGGGTCGCCGCGGCGTTACCCGCCGCTTGGTCGAGGACCCTGACCAGGATGTCATCATCCCGCTGACCGGCACGGGCGTTGCTGTGCGGAGATTGGCGCTGAGGTGCTGCCGGAGCGCCACCAAGTGGTCGAGGTGGTGATCCAATGCGCGGTCACCGAGTACCGCATCATGGGCGGATGTACCTGCGGACGGGTACAGCGCAGTGCCTTCCCCGAAGGGGTCACGGCCACCGTCCAGTACGGTCCGGGGGTGTCGGCGCTCGCGGTGTACCTGACCCAATCCCAACTTCTGCCCTACCAGGGTACCGCCGAGCTGTTCCAGGAACTGGCTGGGATTGCGCTCTCGCCGGGCACCCTCCAGGGCGCCATCACCGTGGCCGCTACCCACCCGGAGGCGCCGCCGGTGGCGGCCATCCGCGGCGCACTCCTCACCGCGCCGGTCGCTCATGCCGACGAGACCGGCGGGCGCATGAACGGCGATCGGCACTGGCTGCACGTGCTCAGCACCGCGGGGCTGAAACCATCGGCCTACTTCCCTGGCGTGCTGGTGCATGACCATGGGTCGGCCTACGCGCGTTACTCAGTGCCTCCATGCCTTCTGCAATGCCCATCGTGCGAGCTAACCGCCATTGCTGAGACGATCCCGAGTCGGCAATGGGCCACTGGCAGGAGCGCCCTGTTGTGGGAGGCCAACGCCCAGGTGGTCAACGCGGACCGCGCACACGCACAGGGCCTGGCCATGTTGCCCGCGGGTGCGGTGGAGCGCCTGCAGGACTGCTACGACGCCATCCTCACCGCCGCCGAAGCCACTAACCGCGCCGTCCCCGGCGTCCCCAGCACCCGCCGGGCGCGTCAAGCGACCCCCGCCTACAACCTCATCGACCGCTTGCGGGAACACCGCGATGAGGTCCTGCGCTTCATCACCGATCTGCGCGTCCCCTTCGACAATAATCAGGCCGAACGCAACCTTCGTATGCCCAACTCAAGCAGAAGGTTTCCGGTTGTTTCCGCTCCGAGACCAGGGTCGACGCCTTCGCCGTGATCCGCTCCCTACCTCTCAACGCTGCGCAAACAATCCGCCAATCATTTTCAGTCTCTCGTCCCGACATTCCAGAGGAGCCCTCCGGTGCCTCGCATGGAATAGCTGAATAGTTACCTAAAATCTAAAATCAGGGAGGAACGCTGGACAATGAGCACTTTTAAGTACGTCTTACTCTTTTTTTGGAAGATCCAGAGTCGGCGTTGAGTTTTCAACACCTTAAGAATGAGCTTAAGTTCCTGAAGAAGGAAAACCAACAAATCCGTAGTGATTTAATTGGGAATATGTGGCTTGCAAAATAGTTTATTTGATCACTGATAACTCTTAATATCTCGATTATTGGTTTTCTGGTTATGTTTCGTAGTAATCACTGAACTCGAAGTTGGCTTGCATCCGTAACCTTTACTTAATCGACGTGCTCGAACTAGCCAAGCAAAGGTTCCTTCAACCACCCACGTGGAAGCTGGGAAACCCTGTTTGTAACGACTTCGATCAGGCATCCGAATTGGATGCCAGAGCCAATCGGAAAGCTCCGGGCCGGAATAACCACTGTCGGCCCAGATTTTGTGATGGCATGAAGGAATGAGAACAGCTCCGTTATGAGCTGACGAGCCGCTTCCCCATCAAACACGTTGGCTGCGAACACCCGAACAATAATCAGACAACCCATATATCGACAAGGATATTGCTTTTTCTTCCTTTAACGAGCTTGCCTCCATCGAACCCTGATTCCAGATAGGATTCTGGGGTTTCCTTGGTGCCTTGACTGTCAATGATGGCTGCCGTCGGGTCTGGGTTTCGACCTTTTTTCACGTAAATGCTGACGTAGCGCGGTATTGACTTTCTCCAACGTTCGATTGTCCATCCATTTGTTGTAGTAATAGTTAACCAGCCAGTAAGGGGGAGAGTCTTCTGGGAGGTAGCGCCATGGACAACCGGTTTTACTCAGATAAAAAATCGCATTCAGGATTTCGCGAAGATCGGTCGTTCGTGGGCGTCCAGTGGTACAGGGTTCGAGCTCATCGAAAATAGGCTGGAGAATTTCCCACTCTTCACCAATGAGTCGCTCGGGTACCTGATAGGAGATTGAGTCTTTTCAGGAGTCATAGTGGAATCCGAAATAAAAGTGCTCACAGTTATTATACTACCAGTAAATCCGATTTTTTATCATTGAAAATCAGTAAGTTGGTTTTTAGACGGCTCCAAGGCTATTGAAAGAGCATCAAAGGAAAATACCTACGCGTGATTCGTGTGATTCGTAGTTAAAACGATGAATACGGGGGCCTTTAAGGTTTCAATCGATGCGGTTTGATCCGCTCACTGCATCCTACGATGGTTGCATGGCATGTTCTCTGCGTTCTCGGCGTCCCCGCGGTTCAAAACAGATAACCCTTTGTGCCCTTTGCGGTTCAAACTATTCCCCTAACAACTGGTCCAAGTGTGACGTATATCCATACACCGGTATTACTGGAGGAGAGCTTGGAGGCCTTAGTGATCGACCCTGTCGGGATCTATGTAGATGGCACCTTCGGCCGAGGCGGGCACGCGCGTGCTCTGTTGGCTAGGCTGGGTGCTGCAGGAAGCCTGTTGGGCCTAGATCGGGATCCGCAAGCGGTCGCTGCCGGTGCCCCTCTGGCACGGTGTGACCCGAGGTTTGCCATGGAGCATGCGCCCATCTCCCGACTGCAGGAGGTGGCGCGGCGACGCGGTCTCTGCGGCCGGGTCAGTGGGCTGTTGTTGGATCTGGGGGTCTCTTCGCCCCAGCTCGACGACCCGGACCGGGGTTTCAGCTTTACTGCGGACGGACCATTGGATATGCGCATGGACCCCGGTGGTGGCCAGACTGCGGCCCAGTGGCTGGCGCAGGCCGGGGAGGAGGAGATCACACGTGTTCTGCGGGATTACGGCGAGGAGCGCTACGCCCGGCGCATCGCGCGTACCATCTTCCGGGCCCGCAACGAGCAACCGATCGTCACGACCTACGCCCTGCAGCAAATCGTCGCTGCCGCTGTCCCACATCGGGAGCCTGGCAGACACCCAGCCACTCGGACCTTTCAGGCCATCCGGATCCATATCAATCGCGAGTTGGAAGAGCTTCGTACCTGCCTGGCCGGGGTCTGCGGTCTGCTGGCCGTCAGTGGCCGTCTGGTGGTTATCAGCTTTCATTCCCTGGAGGACCGCATCGTCAAGCATTTCATCCGCAATGAAGCACGCGGAGACCGGTTTCCCCGCAGGGTTCCAGTGACGGCGGAGGAGGCTAGTGCCCGTCTGCGACCGATCAGTAAACCGGTGCGGCCCTCCGGCGCCGAGGTCGCCGCGAATCCGCGTGCGCGCAGCGCCCTGATGCGGGTGGCGGAACGGCTGGCATGATCCGTTACGAGCTGTGGTTTCTGCTGCTGCTCATCGCGGGTACCGTTGGTACCGGGATCGGGGTCGTGTACGCTAAATACTTGAGCCGGATAGAGTTTGCAGAGCTTCAGGTCCTGCGCCTCGAGCGTCAGGATCTGGAGGTACGTTGGGGCCAGTTGCGGCTTGAGGAGGCTGCGTTGACCACCCATCCCCGCGTCGAAGCCAGGGCGCGCAAGCTGCTCGGTATGCGTCTGCCCCAGGATGGGGATGTCCTTATGCTTAAGGGAAGTGGCCGTGACCGCTAGCCTTCTCGTAGATTGGGCAAAGCCAGCCAGGAATGGCAGTGTGCCCGAGACTCAAGGTTTTGTTTTAACCATGAATCAACGCAGACGGTTCTTCATCCCGATGCATCGATTTGCGGCGGACTCTTTCGGGAAGTTTCTGCTTGCTCAAGGTTACCAACAGTCAAGAACATTCGTACTAGCCTTAGCGCATTTGGGGGGCTTTGAAGGTGAAAAATAAGGCGAAACGGGATCCGAGGGCACGGCGACGTAAGCGCGCCGCGCGTGCCAGGCGTTTGCACCGGGGACCGAGCTTCGCGGCCCGACGCCGGGTCTTAGTCGGGGCCTTAGGGCTGCTGTTTATGGCCGTGATCGCGAGCGCCTTCGAGCGCCAGGTCATGGAGGTGGATTTTCTCCGTAGCGAGGGTGAGCGTCGCCATCTTCGGATGTGCGAAATCCCCGCCCGGCGGGGTATGATCCTGGACCGCAACGGGGAACCGCTCGCCGTCAGTACTCCGGTGGCCACGATCTGGGGCGATCCACGGCGGCTAGTGGAACGGCCGCGGGCGGTGCGCGCTCTGGCCGCGGCTTTAAGGGTAGACGGAACGGAACTGATGGCGCGAGTGCGGGACAAGCGCGAGCGCGCCTTCATGTATCTCAAACGGAGGATCAGTCCGGAGGAGACCGCCGCCGTGAAGCGGGTTAGGGAAGAGTACAAGCTGCGGGGACTGGGCCTGGAATCAGAATACCGGCGTTTTTACCCCAGCGGCGAAATCTTCGGTCACGTCATCGGTCTCACTGACGTGGACGACCGGGGTATCGAGGGCATGGAACTCGCGTTCGATTCCTGGCTGCGGGCGGAGCCCGGCAAGCGGCGGGTCATCCGGGACGGTCGGCGGCGCATCGTGGCCGAGGTCGAGCGCATCAAGCCGGTGCGTCACGGTAGGGATCTGACCCTGAGTCTCGATCGGCGCCTGCAATTTCTTGCTTACCGGGAGCTGGTGCGGGCGGTGGACAAGCATCGGGCAACGTCCGCCTCCGCGGTGGTGCTGGACGTAGAGACCGGTGAGGTACTGGCGATGGTGAACCAGCCGGCCTGTAACCCCAATGCCAGGCTAGACAATAAAAGCGGTGCTCGCCGCAACCGCGCCCTCACCGATACCATGGAGCCCGGCTCTACGGTCAAGCCCCTGGTAGTGGCCGCGGCGCTGGAGGCGGGTCTGGTAAGTCCGCACACGCTGATCGACACCAGTCCGGGCACCCTGCGGGTCGGGCGCGATTTGGTCAGGGACATCCGCAACTATGGCCAGTTGAACACTACAAGCATCATCACTAAGTCGAGCAACGTGGGGGTGACCAAGCTGGCCTTGCGAATGGGCAACGCCGTGTTGTGGCGGCTCTACGACCGGGTTGGTTTCGGCCATCCGACTCGGGTCGGATTTCCGGGCGAGACTGCGGGGCGGTTACGTCACTTTAAGGATTGGCGAGCGTTCGAACACGCCACCCTGGCCTTCGGCTACGGCCTGTCGGTGACCACATTGCAGCTTGCCCAGGCCTACGGGGTATTGGCGGCAGACGGTATCAAGCGCCCGGTCAGTCTGCTCAAGCGCCACGAGCGTCCCGACGCGGAGCGGATTCTTTCCGCCGACACGGCACGCAAGGTCCGGGCCATGATGGAGACAGTTGTTTCCGGGAAGGGTACCGCCAGACTGGCCGCCGTCAAGGGCTACCGGGTCGCCGGCAAGACGGGTACGGCTAAAAAAGCGGTCCGGGGCGGTTACTCATCCGGATGCTATCAAGCCATCTTTGCCGGGATGGCCCCGGCTTCTCGACCTCGTTTCGTCCTGGTGGTGATGATCAACGAGCCGCGTGGAAAACACTATTACGCCGGTAAGGTCGCTGCTCCCGTGTTCGCCGCCGCCATGAAGGGGGCCCTGCGTCTGTTCAACGTGCCGCCTGAAGATCCTGGTGCGAGCCTACTGTTGGCGGGAGTGGGGAACCGGCGGTGATGTGGATGCTTTCCGAAGCCGCCGCTCGCATCGGAGGTCGAATCGAAGGCACCGACGTCCGCTTCGACGCGGTCGGCACTGACAGCCGTGGAGATTGTATCGGCCGGCTCTTCGTAGCCTTGCGTGGGGAGCGTTTCGATGCCCACGGATTTGTCGCCCAGGCGTGGCAAGGGGGTGCCGTGGCGGCCCTGGTGGACCACCGGGTAGAGGTGGGTATTCCGCAGCTGGTGGTGGATGACACCCGCTTGGCCCTGGGAAGGCTGGCTGCGGCGTGGCGGGAGCGTATCGTTGGAAAAGTGATCGCGATTACCGGGAGCAACGGCAAAACCACCTGCAAAGAAATGATCGCCGCCGTCCTGGGACAGGTCGGCTCGGTGCACGCTACTAGCGGTAATCTGAACAACGATATCGGTCTGCCCCTGACCCTACTCGCTTCTCGCAGCCAGGACTTTCTGGTCCTGGAGATGGGTGCCAACCACCCCGGCGAGATCGCCTATCTGACCGCCATCGGGCGTCCGGACATTGCCGTTATCACCAATGCGGGGCACGCCCACCTCGAGGGTTTCGGCAGTCTCGAGGGGGTCGCCCGGGCCAAGGGCGAAATCGCCCAGGGTCTACCGGCGGACGGCACCTTCATCGTGCCCTCGGATTCGCCTTGGATTGATTTCTGGCGTGACCTTGCCGCCGGTCGCCGGGTGCTGACCTGCGGTCCCGACGCCGCGGCCGAGATACGCGCCGAGACCGATGGGATACGGAGTATCTGGGACGAGGACGGCTTCCGCACCCATTTCAAGGTCCGGGTCGGGGGCTCGACACTGGAATTGGCGCTGGGTCTGGCGGGCCTGCATAACATTCGCAATGCCCTGGTGGCTGTGGCCGTCGCCACACTCCTGGGGGTGGGACCCGATGCTATCCGGGCCGGGCTTGCAGGTCTGAAACCGGTGCCGGGGCGGTTGTGCCCCAGACGGGGGCCCGGCGGATTGCGCCTGATCGACGATAGCTACAATGCCAATCTGGAATCGGTCCGGGCAGCCATCGAGGTGCTGGTAGGGTTACCCGACCGCCATTGGCTGGTACTCGGCGACCTGGCAGAGTTGGGAGCGGACGCTGAGATGTTGCACCGTGGATTGGGAGAGGCTGCACAGGTGGCCGGCGTCGAGCTTCTCTACACGGTGGGAACCCTCAGTGCAGCGGCGGCGGAGGCCTTCGGCGCAGGCGGGAGGCACTTTCCCGATCAGGCGTCCCTGATCTCCGAGCTGCGCGGGCGCTTAGGATCGCATGACTTAGTGCTCATAAAGGGATCTCGATGGGCCGCCATGGAGCGGGTGGCGGACGCACTCTGCGGTATAGGGGGACCTTGAGATGCTACTCTACCTGACCGATTGGCTCGGGCAATTCGAAAGTGCCTTTGCCGTCTTTCGCTACCTGACCCTGCGCGGAATCATGGCAGTGCTTACCGCCCTGATCATCTCTTTCCTGGTCGGACCGGCCATGATCCGGCGTTTGGCCCGGTATAAGATCGGTCAGACCATAAGGGACGACGGACCCCAAACCCATCTGTCCAAGGCTGGCACCCCTACCATGGGTGGGGCCTTGATCCTAGTAGCCATCGGGATTACCACCCTGTTGTGGGTGGACCTGGCCAACCGCTATGTTTGGCTCATGCTGGCGGTCACCCTCGCCTGTGGGGCCATCGGACTGGTGGACGACTACCGGAAGCTGGTGCTCAAGGACCCCAAGGGGCTGGCCTCCCGCTATAAATTTCTCGGGCAGTCCCTGGTGGGACTGGCCGCTGGCGGGTATCTCTATGCCATCGCCACGACCCCGGCCGAGACGGCTCTGTTGGTGCCCTATCTGAAGGAAGTCTCTTTCCAGCTCGGACCCTGGTTCATGGTCCTGGTCTATCTGGTCATTGTCGGCTCCAGCAACGCCGTGAATCTTACGGACGGACTGGACGGGCTCGCAGTCTTGCCCACGGTGCTGGTCTGCGGCGCCTTGGGCGTGTTTGTCTACGCCTCCGGCCATGCGGATTTTGCAACCTATCTCAAGATCCCCCACGTGCCGGGCATTGGCGAGGTGGTGGTCTTCTGCGGCGCCCTGGTGGGCGCCGGGCTCGGCTTCCTCTGGTTCAACACCTATCCGGCGCAGGTCTTTATGGGTGACGTGGGCGCCCTGGCCCTAGGTGCGGCCCTCGGCACGATCGCAGTGGTCGCCCGCCAGGAGGTAGTGCTCCTCATTATGGGTGGGGTCTTTGTCGTAGAGACCCTGTCGGTGATGCTGCAGGTGGCCTCCTTCAAGCTGACCGGCAGACGGGTCTTTCGCATGGCGCCTCTGCACCATCATTTCGAGCTCAAGGGCTGGCCGGAGTCACGGGTGATTGTGCGGTTCTGGATCCTGACCGTGATCTTGGTATTGGTTGGGCTGGCGAGTCTGAAGATCCGGTGAGGGCTGGAACCGCGAGGGACAATTGAACCGCATCATTCGTTTTTTCCGCAAATGAACGTGACTTAACAACCACCAGCTAAAGCCGGTGGGTTAGTACTACGGAGTGAAAGCCCGGATACGGGTCAGTAGACCCGTTTAGGGCTCGGCCCGAAAATTATCGTCGACTTTGGGCATCGAAGTGATGCGCCAAATATTCCTTGCTCTGCTCTTGCGTCAACTCTCCCGAAGTGACCCAAAAATATCCGCGAGCCCCAAAATGCCGTCTCCAGTATCTTCTTCTCAGATCCGGGAAGCTCTCGAACCGTTTGGTCGAACTGCGTCCTTCGATACACCGCATGATCTCGCTCGGCGCCCTACTCGGTGGCGCCGAGACAAACAGATGCACGTGGTCTCCGCTCACGACACCTTTGAGAATCTCTATCTCAAACGCCTGACAGGTTTGGCGAATCGGCTCCCTCACCTTCAGACCCACGTCACCCTTAAGTACCTGATGCCGATATTTTGTAACAAAATACAAAGTGATACTGTAGCTTATATACGGTATGACTGCCGTACCGATAGTCCATCCACGCCACCTTATATCGTGCAAAGGGTTCGTGTCGCAGATAAATCTGCTCGCCTAAAGGCGATGGCTTTAACCTTGCCTCGGAACGAATAAAAGAGAATCCCGCAACAGTTATGGGATATGGTAGACAAGTTGCTTTTGGAGAAGATCCCAATCGCTGGAATTTCAACTGCCGCAAGCAGTTCACAGTGCGCGTCGGCACGATCTTCGAGTCCAGCCACGTACCGCTGCACAAGTGGTTTCGGTGCGCGTACCTTATGATGTCCAGCAAAAAGGGTATCAGCGCTCATCAGCTACACCGGACGCTTGAGGTCACGTACAAGACGGCGTGGTTCATGTGCCATCGGCTGCGGGAAGCGATGTGCTCCGGCGAGTTCGACGTGATGGGCGGCGATGGTGGCATTGTCGAGGTAGACGAGAC
>Ga0209782_1000051_pt1 | contig 57380 bp, 61 predicted proteins | sample WorMetmaBAHAMAS1_FD_187390 | JGI IMG/M metagenome (GOLD analysis project Ga0209782, IMG submission 187390) | Marine gutless worms symbiont microbial communities from Max Planck institute for Marine Microbiology, Germany - Inanidrilus... | ecosystem: Host-associated > Annelida > Digestive system...
ATAGAGTCAAACCAGATCCAATCTGATCTCTGTCCTCTGGCCTCTGATACCGCGGGGTGGAGCAGTCCGGTAGCTCGTCAGGCTCATAACCTGAAGGTCGCAGGTTCAAATCCTGCCCCCGCAACCATTTCATCGAGGCAAGCCCTCGAAAAGAGCCGCAAGCAAGCGGCTCTTTTCGTTTGGGCGCGCCCGATGAAATCCGCCGGAGGTTCGACTGCGGCAACGAAGGTCTGCTGCGCAGCTCCAAATAGGCCCGCCACCAAGCGGGCCTTTTTGCGTTAGCGGAGCATAGCGAAGATCCGCCTGAGGCTCGCCAGAAAGCGGTACGACACCACGCCTTCAAAAAAGAGCCACAACCAAGCGGCTCTTTCGTTTGGTCGCACCCGATGAAATCTCCTCTCGTCAGCGCGCGGGGCCGATTTCATTTCGCAGACGACGTAGCAAATGCCCCTTGAAGGAGTTCGGTGGTCGCTTGGCGAATGACGATATAGGCGCCCTGAAGGGCAAGGATGCCCATAACGGCTGCGACGATCACGTCCGGCCATCCGGTGCCGGCGCCGAACACGCCCAGTGCTGCCAGCATGACGGCGATGTTCCCGATCACGTCATTGCGCGAGCAAAGCCAGACAGAGCGCATGTTGCTGTCGCCGTCGCGGGAGGCCCAGAGCATCGCCAACACCGCCGCGTTGGCGATCAGAGCGGCGAAGCCCACCGCCCCCATGACCGTGGCATGGGGTAGTGTGCCGGCCACCGTGTGCCAGATTGTTGCGCCGACCGCCCAGAGACCGAACAGGCCCATGGTCGCGCCCTTCAGGAGGGCCGCGACGGCTCTGTGGTGGAGCGCCATGCCAACGACAAACAAGCTGATCCCATAGTTGCCGGCATCGGCCAGAAAATCGAGCGCGTCGGCCTGCAGTGATACCTATCCCGCCGTCAGCCCCGCGACCATCTCGACGGCGAACATCAGTGCGTTTATACCCAGCGCGGCCCACAGCACCCGACGGAAACGACTGTCACGCCGATGGAGATCGGGTCGGTTGTGGAGGTTCCCCTGGCCACGACATCGGGCACTCATGAAATCGAACCCAGCATGGTTTCCGGCGCATCACCATTATGCAGCCCGTGGTTACCATAGGGTCAACGCGCCGGTGGTTTCGATTCGCCATTCAAAGTCAGATACTTCGGGGATGCATCGTGATGATGCTTGCCACCGGTCCATTTGTAATGCGGTCGGCCAGAGATGGGACTGTAGCGGTAGCGGCCGTGCGTTTTGAGATTCATCGCAGTTCACGCTCCGCCTGCTCGAACCAGCCGATCACACGCGCAAGATGGGCCTCACCCCAGGTCGCAATGAACTTCTGCGTGCTGTGGTCAGCGGGGTCGCGAAGCACCGCAAGGCGTTGTTCGACATAGGTCGGCGTGAGAGGGATGCGGCAGAGCACGGTGATGCAATGCTTCCAGTCGTCGTAGGTGTTCAGAGTGAGCATGCTGTTAATCTCGCCTTTGTTGGCCAATCGCCCAAACTGGCCGGATGACCCGGCAGTTCGACATGAAGACCGCCACCGTCGCCGTCGGGCAGAGGCGCGAAACGACGGACGAGCTTGCGACGGCGGGCTTCCAGCAACTGCCGGCCAACCGGCAGAAACAGTGTTTCGCCGTTTGTCGGCGTTGCCGGATCGATGCGGATCACCACGGTCGTAGCCTCAACGAAGCGTCGGCGTTCGAGCATCCGCTGGATGGCGATGTGAGCGTGCTCCGCGGACACGCCGCGCAGATTGAGTTCGTATTCGGCGGAGGCCTCGTCACCTACCAGATCGCGTATCTGTTCCTGGTCGAACAGCGGCACAACAACCTCCTCGCTGCCTTCAAAGACCACGCATCATGGTGCTGGCCAGGATGCTGGCAATGGCACGACGCTGATCTGTCGGGAGGGCCTCGATGGCGTTCCATGCCTCCCGCGCCAGGTCAGGGTCGCTTGCCGCCGCTTGAACGGTCAGCGCGATCGGATGCTCGGCCCCAAGTACCTGCTCGATGGCATTGACGATGGCTGGAAAATTGGTGGGATCGAAGGCTCGCATCAGCCCGCTCGTCCTGGCAGTGCAGAACCGGTATTCGTTCCACCCTTCTCCTGCTTCGCCTGCTCAAACCAGCCAATAACGCGCAGACGATGTTGTTCACCCCACATTGCTACAAACTTCTGCGTCGTATCGTTCGTCGGGTCACGCAAAGCGCTGAGCCTCTGCTCGATATAGGGTCCAGTGAGCGGTATGCCGCACAGCATGGTGATGCAGTGCTTCCAATCCTCGTAGCTCTTCAGGGCCACCATGCTGTTCATCCTGCTGCCGCCTGAACGATCCGCTCTGTCTCGTCAGCGGCGCGGTCGCCCTGCATCGTAGAAAGCACGGTCCGCATTGGATCGTGGCTTGAGACAGCAACGGATGTGAGGCCAAGCGCGCCCATCTGATGGAGAAGCCGGTGCGCCGGCACTCCCGAGATGTCGATCGCCCCCGACCGCGCATCCTGTCGGCAAGGCACAAGGCACGCTGCATCCATAGACAGTCAGAGCTGCGTCGGGTTGGGGGCATCGCCGTAAACCTCCTTGGGATCGAAGGCTTTCTGATCTTCCAGTAACTTCAGGGGCTGGCCCGCATCGTCCCCGACCGGGACGGCACGGTAGAAGCAGGACCGATAGCCCACATGGCAGGAGGCGCCACATCCTGCAACATAGACCCGCAGCCAGATCGCATCCTGATCGTCGTCGACCCGTGCCTCGACCACCTTCTGCACAAGGCCCGACGTGGCCCCCTTGTGCCAGACGACTTGTCGCGCGCGGCTGAAGTAGTGGGCCTCGCCCGTCTCGATCGTCAGCCGCAGCGCCTCGCCATTCATGTAGCCCAGCATCAATACTTCGCCCGTGTTGGCGTCGGTCGTGATGCAGGGAATGAGACCGTCGCAATCGAACTTCGGGGCGAGCGCCAGACCTTCCTCGACCTGCTCGACAGTCGTCCGGGCGGCAAAGGCGGCTGGAACGGGTTTGTCAGGCGCCATTGGAGCCGCTCCTGGGGCTTCCGATCATCGCGAGTAACTCACGGCGGGTGGTCGGATCGTCGCGGAAGCAGCCCAGGAGACGGCTAGTCACCATGCTGCCCCCCGGCTTGCGGATGCCGCGCGTGGTCATACACTGGTGCGCCGCCTCGATGACAACGCCGACACCGCGCGGCTTCAGCACCTCCTGGATGGTGTCCGCGATCTGCGACGTCAGCGCCTCCTGGGTTTGCATCCGCTTGGCGAACACCTCGACAAGGCGCGCGAGCTTCGAAATGCCGACAACCCGCCCAGACGGCAGATAGCCGATATGCGCCTTGCCCAGGATCGGAACCATGTGGTGTTCGCAGTGTGATTCGAGGCGGATGTCGCGCAAGACGATCATCTCGTCATAGGCGGCAGTCTCCTCGAACGTGGTGGCCAGCAAGGCCTCTGGGTCTTCGCCGTATCCGGCGAAGAACTCCTCATAGGCACGCACGACACGCTCGGGTGTCTCCTTCAGCCCCTCCCGGTCCGGATCGTCTCCGGCCCACCCGATCAGCGTGCGAACGGCTGCCTCCGCCTCAGACCGGCTCGGCCGACAGCGCGCCCCCGATTTGATGGGTGATGCCGTCGAGGGCGGAGTCCCAAAAACCGCAGTGTCCATATCCTGGCCTTTCGTCAGTTTCGGGCCGTCCCCGGTGGCGATCTTCACTTGCGACAAAGAGTGCAACGTTATAACGTCACCAATCCTGAACACAAGATTAGACTCCGCGATGACAAGACCGTCGATCCGCCCCGGCGCTGCACCGATCCGGGTTGCCGCGGCGAGCATTCACCACGCGAGCGTGTCGCGCTGGCTGCTGCCCGGCGCCCACCGATCTCGACATGATGCGCCACAACGCAACGATGCTGGCGCAGGCGCTGACCTCGTAAGGCAGGATGATTCATGAACGCTCAAGACACCCGACTTCCTGTCACCGTCCTCTCCGGCTTTCTCGGCGCCGGCAAGACAACGCTGCTCAATCGCGTCCTGAACAACCGCGAGGGCCGTCGCGTCGCCGTCATCGTCAACGACATGTCCGAGGTGAACATCGACGCCGACCTGGTGCGTACCGACACCGAGCTTTACCGTACCGACGAAACGCTGGTGGAGATGTCGAACGGCTGCATCTGCTGCACGCTGCGCGACGACCTGCTGGCCGAGGTGCGTCGCCTCGCGGGCCAAGGGCGGTTCGACTACCTGCTGATCGAGTCCACGGGCATTTCCGAACCGCTTCCCGTGGCGGCCACCTTCGAGTTCCGCGACGAGGCGGGCGAGAGCCTGTCCGACGTCGCCCGGCTCGACGCCATGGTCACGGTCGTGGACGCCGTCAACCTGCTCAAGGACTACGCGAGCCACGACTTCCTGCGTGACCGGGGTGAGGCGCTGGGCGAGGACGACGAGCGCACGCTCGTCCATCTCCTCACCGACCAGATGGAGTTCGCAGACGTGGTGATCCTGAACAAGGTGGACGACGCGCAGCCGCATCAGGTGGACGCGACACGCAAGATCATCCGCAGCCTGAACGCCGATGCCCAGATCATCTAGACGAGTTTTTCGGACGTGCCCGCCGACGCGATCCTGAATACGGGGCTCTTCGACTTCGAGAAGGCCCACGAACACCCGATGTGGGCCAAGGAGCTATATGGCTTCGCCGATCATGTGCCCTAGACCGAGGAATACGGAGTCACGTCTTTCGTCTACCGGGCGCGGCGTCCCTTCGAGCCGGAAAAGATCATGGCCGTGCTGAACGGCGAAATGCCTGGCGTGATCCGCGCAAAGGGGCATTTCTGGATCGCCACGCGGCCCGACTGGCTGGCCGAATTCTCACTCGCGGGCGCACTCTCTTCGATTACGCCCATCGGCATCTGGTGGGCAACCGTGCCCAAGGAACGTTGGCCCGACCACGAAACCGCCCGCGCCTACCTCGCCGCCCACTGGCAGGAACCCTGGGGTGACCGGCGGCAGGAGATCGTTTTCATCGGGGCCGGCATCGATTGGCCCTCCCTCAAGGCGCGACTCGACGCCTGCCTCTTGCCCGAGCATCTCGCGCTTGGTCCTGACGAGCTTTTCGACCTGCCGGACCCGTTCCCCGCCTGGCGGCGCGCGGAGGCAACGGCATGACACTTGTTCGAGAAATCCTGAAGGACCCCGCCATGGGGGTCAGCGTGTCGGACACGCCCGAGGGGCTGTCTGCGATCCAGAATCCGGGCTGCGCCGCCTTGATCTGGCGGCGCTACCCATTGCCGAGCTTTCAGACCTGGATGACGCTCTGGAGCCCGGGCGGCTGCCGAAGGCTCGTGTGATCCTCCGTCCAGAGGACGTGCGTGAAGCGGCGTCCCAGATCTGCGAGGCTGCCGGCACCCCCGCATGCGACGAACGGGAAACGCTGGTGGACGACGTCGCGGCTCTGGCGGACATCTTTGCTGGCCTGACGCACGCGCCATATCTCCGGCTGCGCTTTGACGTTGTCACGACAAACGCCTGCCGGAAGTTTCACATCGACGTCGTCACGGCCCGTCTCATCTGCGCCTATCGAGGAACGGGCACGCAATACGGCATCTCGACCGACGGGGCCGAACCTCAACGCGTCTTCACCGTGCCCACCGGCGCACCGATACTGCTGCGCGGCACGCTCTGGCCGACGCGCTCGGAGTCTCGCCTGCTGCACCGCTCACCACCGATCGACGGCACTGGCGAGACGCGACTTGTGCTTGTCTTCGATTCCGTCCGCGATCCGGACGAAGAGGTCTGAAGGCGACGAACCGCGGGACGACGAGCCTCAAGTTTAGGCGGTGCAACGAGCTTTTCGTATGCAAGTTCGACCGCTGAACCTGCCCGAGGCTTGCTGCAGCATTGCTGCCATGGCGGCCGCATGCCCCCTGCGCCGCATTCCCCAACCCTCACCAATTGACCGACGTCATGGCAACCGACCCGCCGGCGGCCCATCTTCGCCGCGCAGGGGGCGAAGCGGGGTGAGACATCCCTGCAACAAAGCTGTGGTGGACAATCGGCCACGACCTGAACGATCGGCCGTGTCCTGAACAACATGGTTGGGGGGTATACAATGCAGGCAGAGCACGTCCCGAACCGCTGGCTGGTCGTGGTCGGCGCCGTTCTCATTCAGTTCAGCCTTGGCGCGATCTATGCCTGGTCGGTGTTCACGCCGGCGCTCGAAGCGGTTGGCTGGTCCAAGCTCGAAACGCAAATCGTCTTCGCCGTCGGGCTGGTCACCTTTGCCGTGGTGATGGTCGGCGCGGGCCGGGCGCTGAAGGCGTTGGGGCCCCGCAAGCTCGCCATTCTCGGCGGCCTGACCCTTGGCTGCGGCTACGCCCTGGCCGGGCTCCTCGGCGGCACCGATTTCTGGGCCGTCTGCATCGGCGTCGGGCTGATCGGCGGTGCCGGGATCGGGCTCGGCTATGTCGTGCCGATCGCCGTGGGCATGGCCTGGTTTCCGGACAAGAAAGGGATGGTCACGGGGCTCGCCGTCGCTGGCTTCGGATTCGGGGCCATGGCGTGGGTGAAGCTGGCCGGCGCCTGGGGTGGCTTGGTCGAGGACCACGGCCTGGCCACGACCTTCCTGACCTATGGTGTCGCATTTGCGCTGATGGTCCTGTTGGGCAGCGTGTGGATGCGCAACCCGCCCAAGGGATGGTTGCCAGCGTGGTTCCAGCCGACGGCACCCGCCGCCGTCAAGGGCAGCGAGAACTTCACCGTGCCGGAGATGTTCCGCACGCCGCAGTTCTACCTGGTCTTCGCGACATTCGCCGTCAGCGCGGGCGGGTGACTGATGTCGATCGGGCTCATGAAGCTCTATCCGATGGAGGCCCTCCAGGCGGCGGGGTTCAGCCTTGTCGAAGCAAGCGCGATCGCAGGCACCGCCATGGCCGTCTTCTTCAGCATCGCCAACGGCATCGGCCGCATTGCCTGGGGCTCCATCAGCGACCTGATCGGGCGCCGGCGTTCGATCATCGTGATGACGGTCTGCCAGGCGATCATTCTGTTTCTCTTCACCCGGATGGCGGGGAACGAGTACCTGCTCTACCTGGGCGCGACCCTGATCGGGTTCAATTTCGGCGGCAACTTCGCCCTGTTCCCGGCGCTGACCGCCGACCTCTTCGGCAACAGCCGCGTCGGTCCGAACTATCCGTTCGTTTTCCTTTCGTACGGCGTCGGCGGCCTCGCAGGGCCGATCCTGGGCGACCTGGGCGACTTTCCGCTGGCATTCTCGATCTGCGCCATCGCCTGTCTGTTCGGCGCGGTGTGCATGCTGCTGGTTCGCCATGCCGACCACGCCGAGGCGCACCGTCCGGCCAGCGTCCACGGGTTCCTGCACCAGTTGCACCTTGATCACCTTGAGGAGGTGGTCGAACACGCCGTGCATCCCGACCATTTTAAGCGGGTCGACAGCGGCGAGCGTGCGGGCGAGGGCCGCAGCGCCGAATGACGGTTGTGTCGGCGGACCGGTGAGAATCGGACCGCTTGACGATACGCACATCAAAGGACGGGCCCAATGAACGGCCCCGTCCCCTGTCATCGAACCGTCCGCAAATGTCGGAGGCCGGTCACCGGCGATGCCTTGATCCGGGCCAACACAAGCATACGTCGACTCACAACGTTCTGTTTGGCAGACCTCTCTATCCTCGAAAGGAACGAATGGAATGAAGAGACTCCTTCCCCTCGCCGCCGCCGGCGCGCTCGTCGCGACGGCGGCAAGCGCCGAGCCGACGCTCCAGTCGCTTCAAGACCGGATGGTCCTTGCATACATCCCGACCCAGATCGAACAGGCGGTCGACCGCAAGGACTGGGATCGCGCCCGCTCCTACTTCGCCGACGAAGTGCGGGTGGACTTCACCAGCATGGCGGGGGGCGAGCCTTCGACGATTCCGGCGGACGGCCTGATCGCCGGCTGGTCGGGCAACCTGAAGGGAAACAAGCAGAGCCTGCATATCCGCGGCACGCCGATCATCACGGTCCAGGGCGACACGGCGACGGCGGTTTCCAACGGCTATGCCTGGAACCGGCTGCCCGGTGCACCGGACGGGTGGGGCGACCTCTGGGAGGTTTGGGGCATCTATACCCACGATTTCACCCGGACGGACAGCGGCTGGAAGGTGACGGGCTTTGCCTTCGAGATGACCCACGAGCGCGGGTCGGACTGGGTCAAGACGACGCCCGGGTCCTAGCGACCGCCATGGTCCCACGGCCATACCCGGACACCACAGATTGAACCGCGGTCATGTGTCCGACGTATGGAATGGCAGGGAATGATGGGAGGTCGCGATGAGATTTGCCGTTCTGTCGGCGATGGTGGTTTTTCTGGCATCGCCGGTCCATGCTGACCTGGTGGTCCGCTTCGAGGGAAGTGCGCCGAAGGATCGGTTCACGATCACGAATACCGGTGGCTGTGCCCTGGGCGCGACCGCGGTCACCATCGACCTGGAAGGATCGCCCTACGGGCTGATCTTCGATGTGACGGGCCAGGGTGCTGGCGTCCAGGTATTCCAGCCATTCGAAGTGTCATCGGGACAGGAGAGGCTGAGAACGCGTCTGCAGGTGACGGATGGCGACAATCAACTCACCCTCGATCTGGACGGTCTGGCCGCGGGCGAATCCGTATCCTTCACGATCGACGTGGATGACACCGCCAACAGCCGCGAGACCATGGTGTCCGACCAGGAAATACTGGGCGCTCAGGTCATAGCAAAAGGCGCAGCCGGCATCTCACGGGCATCTTTTGAGGAAGACGCAACGGCCACCGTCGAACTGTCCGGCTGCACCGCATAACCTGCGGGATTTCGAGGGCTATTCTCGGCTCGCCCGGACCAGGCAGTCGATCGCAACCTTGGGGCCTTCGTCGGTCTCCACGGGCCGCTCCACCGGACCCGCCTTTTCGATCGTGAGCTCTTCGCCCAGAGCCGCCACGACCTCGTCGGCCGTGTAGAGGACGTCGGGATGGCGGGGTCCGCCATACCCGTTGGTCAGGTTTGCCGTATCGTGCCCGACCACCAGGAACGTGCCGCCGGGCGCCACCGCCCGCGCTGCGCGCTGGACGATAGGGACAAGCTGTGCCTGCGGGAGCTGCAGGTAGAGCAGCACAACCAGATCGTACCGGTGGGCTTCAGGCTCGTGAGCGCGCAGGTCCGCCACCTCGAAGTCGACCCTGTCAGCGACATCCCGCGCGGCCGCCAGCTGCTTGCCTTTTTCGATGGCAACGTCGGAGAAGTCGACGGCACGCACTGCCCAGCCCTGCTCCGCAAGCCAGACGGCGTTGCGCCCTTCACCGGCGGCAAGATCCAGGGCACGGCCGGGCGCCAGGTCCGCCACCTCCGCCGCTACGAAACGGTTAGCCTCGACCGTCCAGAGGAACGTCTTGCCCACGTAGCGCTGGTTCCAGTGTTCCCGTTCCATGACCGTTGTCGGCGCACCGGTGTTGCCTGAACCGGCGTGTGCCGCCTCGCCCCTGCCCGATTTGTCTCTGTCTGAGACCATTGCCCCTTGCTCCGCTAGCTCCCTGTCCCATGCACGCCGCCGTCGCGCGACCTCAAGACTCCGGTCTTGAAGCCGGTCTGGCAAACTCTGGCATTCACACCAGATAAGTAGGCACGATCGCGGCGGCGCGCAGGACAAATTCGCACGAAGGAGGCTCAGGGTGAGCGACACATGGGACTATCAGATCCGAATCACGCTGGGCGACGCCTATGCCCCCGTGGCGCGACGCGACCCCGACGACCCCGCGCTGGCGCCGCTGGCCGCGGTCCTGCGCAAGCATGACGCACAGCTGAGTTGCCAGTTCGACGCCTTCGCCGGCTACGTGGCCGAGGCCGAGGCGCAGGGGACCGAGCACTACCCGCTCTATGCCTGGACCAAAGCGACCATCGAGAACCCGGTCAAGGAGGCCAAGTACATCAAGGCCTTCACGCTCTATGTGGGCGGGGCGGAGGTCTATGCACGCGACAGGGCCGAAGCCCTGGAGGCCGACCTGCGCCCGCTGGTGGGCGGCGAGATCGTCACCCATATGACCAAGCACGATACCAACCCCGCCAACAACCCCCAGCCGCCCAAACGTTACCGGCAATAGCCCGCAGCAACAAAAGCGCGCCAGCCGCCGAACCGCGTGATGTCCTCCGCACCGTCGAGGCCCGCCGCCTCGCACAGAAAACCCTTCACCTGGCGGCCGTCCGCGAGGTCCACCGTTCCGATGCCCAGCGGCCGCGGGATGCCTGACAGGAAAGCGCCGAATTCGGCCGATGGCAGAGCCCAGACCTCGAGCGCGATCGGCGCGCCCTCTTCTGCGCGCACCAGTCCGGGCCGCAGGGGCGGGCCGCCGGCCAGGCGAAACAGCCGGTAATGGGGTGCCGTCTCGGCGGCATAGAGAAAGCGGCCGCCCAGGCGGGTCAGTTCGTGGTTGAGCGGCAGGCCGGACATGCGCGCGCCGACCACGGCGACGGCGATCTCGTCCGCGGCCGCCGCCGGGTCGGCCCGTTTCGGCTCCGTCAGCGTCCAGGCAGTGGCGCCCAGCCGCGGATCTTCCTTGCGGTGCAGAAGCGATGCCACGGCGGCCACCCGGCCGTCCGCCCCGGCTTCGGCCAACCGCGTGACGCCACCGGGCCGGCCGTCGGGGCGCGTGCGCGTCGGTACGGCAATGCCGCACATGTCCAGGAGGTTCACGAAATTGGTGTATGTGCCGAGCCGTGAGTTCGGTCCGATCGGATCCGCCTCCAGATCGTCCCGGCTGTAGAATGTCGGCAGCGTGGGCACGCACAGCATGTCCAGGCCCGACAGGAGCGGCGCAGCCGCGCGTCGCAGTTCCGCCAGCCGGTAGATCCCCTTGAACGCGTCGACCGCCGACCGGTCGGCGGCGCCGCCGATGATGCCGCGCGTCACGGGATGCAGCGCGTCGGGATTGCTTTCGATCAGCTCCTGCACCGCCGCATAGCGTTCCGCGACCCAGGCGCCCTCGTAGAGCATTGCGGCAACCTCGTAGAACACCGTGAAGTCGCGCTCGACGATGGTCCCGCCCAGGGCGGCGATCTCGTCAAGCACCCTTGCATAGGCGCCGGCCTGCGCCTCGTCGCCGAAGAACCGCCGTGTTGCTTCGTCCGGCACGCCCACCACGAAGGACGGCGGCACAGGTCCCAAGACCGGTGCCGGCAGGGGTTTCGAGAACGCATCGTCCGGATCAAAGGCCGCCATCGTGGCGAAGGCGGACCAGGCATCCTCCACGGTCAGGGCAAAGACCGAAACCGTGTCCAGTGTCCGGCATGCCGGCACCACGCCTGAGGCCGACAGGGCCCCGAGGCTGGGCTTGAGGCCGACGATGTTGTTCAGCCCGGCCGGTATCCGTCCGGAACCCGCGGTGTCGGTGCCAAGCGCGAAGCCGACCAGCCCGTGCGCCACCGCCACGGCCGAGCCGGAACTCGAACCGCCGGGCACCAGGTCCGGATCGAGCGCATTGCGCGGCACGGGAAAAGGCGTGCGCACCCCGACCAGTCCGGTCGCGAACTGGTCCAGGTTGGTCTTGCCGACCGGTATGGCCCCGGCCTCGCGCAGGCGGCGAACGACAAAGGCGTCTTCCTCCGCCCGATAGGCAAATGCCGTGCAGGCCGCGGTGGTCGGCAATCCTGCGACGTCGATATTGTCCTTGACCGCGAAGGGCACCCCCCAAAGGGGCCTGTCTTCCGGATCGAAGTCTCCCAGCCCGCGCGCCGCATCAAGGACAGCGGCCTCGTCCGCAAGGTGGATGAAGATGCCGGGGTCGTCGACCGCGCGGACCCGGCGATAAACCTCCGCCAGCACCGCATCGGGGGTGATACCGCCGTCATAGGCTTCATGCAGGCTGTCGACGGTAAAGGGCAGTTGCCTGAGATCGGCGTCGGTCACGGCGGCCTACTCCCGCTCGCCAACGAAGGCGACGGGCCGCTGCCACTGGACCAGCACCACGCAGCCGTCATCGGACGCGACGGCATGTTCGCTGCCCTCCTTGTTGAGGATCACCGTACCGGCGCCGTAGACCCCGCGCTCGTCGCGTTGCGATCCCTGCAAGATCAAGATGGTCTCCAGCCCCCGGTGAACGTGACGCGGCACCTGCGCGCCAGGAGCATAGCGCAAAACCGCAACGGCAGGCTCACCCCTGACCAGATGACAAACCTCAACGCCGTCGCGGAACGGCTCGAAGTCGAGGTCCCGCCACCCTCCCCCCACCAGGTCGGGCAGAACGAACGCGTCAGCCACCGACGCCCTCCAGGATTTCGTGGGTCGTCGCCGTCCAGCCCACGATGGCGCCCTGGGCCGTGATCATTTCCAGGGTCGCCGCCTTGAAGGCGGGGAAATAGCTTTCGGTCGCGTCGCTGGCCAGCAGGCATTCATAACCGCGATCGTTGGCTTCGCGCATGGTCGTCTGCACGCAAACTTCCGTGGTCACACCGGCCACGACGAGCTGGCGCAACCCCAACCGTGCCAGAACCTCTTCGAGCGGGGTGGCATAGAAGGCGCCCTTGCCCGGCTTATCGATCACGATTTCGCCTGGCGCGGGCGCCAGCGGCGGCACGATGTCGGCACCGGGCTCGCCGGCCACCAGCACGCGCCCCATCGGTCCCGGGTCGCCGATGCGCAGACTGGGCCGGCCGCGGTCGCGCTTTGCCGGCGGACAGTCGGACAGGTCGGGCTTGTGGCACTCGCGGGTGTGGATCACCGGCAGCCCGGCCGCTCTGAATCCATCGAGCAGCCGGCGCACGGTCGGCACGATCGCCTGCAGCGGCGCCACATCGTTGCCAAGGCTGGCGCCGAAGCCGCCGGGTTCGACGAAGTCGCGCTGCATGTCAATGACGATCAGGCCCGCCCGTTCCGGGTCCAGCAGGAAATCAAACGGTGCGGCGGCGATCTGCCGCGTCATGCGTGGCCCGCCATGTGCCTGCCGATCTCCGCGACCTCGGCCGTCGCCGCCGGCGTTTCGTAGGTGATGTGGCCTTCCGAGATGACGAGAATCCGGTCGGACAGCTCCAGGATCTCGTCCAGGTCCTCGCTGATCAGAAGCACGGCCGCGCCGGCATTGCGGGTCGCCATGATCCGCGCGCGGATCTCGGCGACGGCAGAAAAATCGAGCCCGAAACACGGGTTGGAAATGATCAGAAGATCGACCGTGCCGGACAGCTCGCGCGCCAGCACGGCCCGCTGCACGTTGCCGCCGGACAGCGAGGCGATCGGACTGTCGACCGAGGCGGTTTTCACCTTGAAGGCGGCCACCAGATCCCGTGCCTGCCGTGCCATGTTGCCCGGGCTCAGCCAGCGGCGCTTGCGGCCTCGACTGTCGATGTCTAAGCGGCGAAAGGCGAGGTTCTCGGCAACGCTCATCTTCGGCGCACAGGCGTTGCGCAACGGCTCCTCCGGCAGGTAACGGACGTTGTAGGCGCTGGCCTCCGCCCTGCTCGCCGAGAACGGATGGCTTTCCACCCGGATCTCGCCGTCTTCCAGTGGCCGCTGGCCGGCAAGGATCTCCATCAGTTCGGTCTGGCCGTTTCCCGAGACGCCGGCGACACCGACGATTTCGCCGGCACGCACGCCAAGCGTATCGATACGGATCGGCTTGAGCCCCGACCGGTCGAGGGCGCGGACCTCCTTCAGTGACAGCACCGTGTCGCCGACCTGCCCGTGTCTTTCGGCCTTGGGCGGCAGTGTCTTCTCGCCGATCATCATGGCGGCCATGTCGTCATGGCCGAGATCGCCCACCTGGCCGCCGCCCACATGCTTGCCCCGGCGCAGCACCGACACGGTATCCGCGAACGCCGTCACCTCCCGGAACTTGTGGGTGATCATCAACACCGTCAGCCCGCCTGCGCGCGTCAGGTCGCGCACCATCCCGAGCAGTTCGTCCACCTCCGCCGGCGTCAGCACGGATGTGGGCTCGTCGAAAATCAGGAACCGGCGCCCCAGATAGAGCTGTTTCAGCAGTTCCAGCTTCTGCTTTTCGCCGGCCGCCAGCCGGTGCACCGGCATGTCGAGCGGCACGCTGAACGGCATGGTCTGCATGAACGCCGCCAGCGCCTCCCGTTCCCGGCGCCAGTCGATTACCGCCGGCACATGATCGCGGCTGACGACGAGATTCTCCGCCGCCGTCAGCGAGGGGACCAGCGTGAAATGCTTATACACCATGCCCAGGCCGAGGGCATGCGCGGCCCGCGGGTCGGGGATGTCGACCTCGTGGTCACCGACCATCATCTGGCCGGCCGTCGGCCGATAGAACCCCATCATGCACTTCACCAGCGTCGACTTGCCGGCGCCGTTTTCGCCGAGCAGGGCATGCAGGCTGTTCCCCCCGATCTTGATCGAGACGTCGTCCAGCGCGGTGAAACCGCCTAAACGCATGGTCATGCCGACCGTCTCGACGGTGAGCCCCCGCCCGTGTCGATGGGGGGCGCTGTCACGACAGCACCCGCACGATGGTTGCGCTGTCGGACACCGCGCCGAACACACCGCCCTGCATGGTCACCATCTTGATCGCCGCGTCGTGGTTGCCCCTGTCGGTCGCGCCGCAGCAGTCCTCCAGGATGACGCATTCGAAGCCCCGGTCGTTGGCCTCGCGCATCGTGGTATGGACGCAGACATCGGTGGTGATCCCGGTCAGCACCAGGTTGCGGATCCCCTGGGTACGCAGCAGCAGTTCCAGGTCCGTCGCATAGAAGCTGCCCTTGCCCGGCTTGTCGATGATCGCCTCGCCCGGCAGCGGCGCCAGTTCCTCGATGATTTCCCAACCCGGCTCGCCGCGGACGAGGATCTTGCCGCAAGGCCCCGGATCGCCGATGCCGGCGCCGATGTTGCGCGACCGCCAGCGCTTGTTCGCCGGCAGGTCGCCGAGGTCGGGACGGTGTCCTTCGCGCGTGTGGATCACGTGATAGCCCTTGTCGCGCATGACGGCCAAGACGGACTTGATCGGCTCGATCGGGGCGCGGGTCAGGGAGAGGTCATAGCCCATGCTATCCACGTACCCGCCCTTGCCACAAAAATCCGTCTGCATGTCGATGACGATCAGCGCGGTGCTCTCAGGCCTGAGGTCGCCGTCGAACGGCCATTCGTAAGGTTGGGCGGGAATGCTGGTCATTCGGCGGCCTCCACCGTCTTTTCGCCGTAGGCGCGGGTCGGCGCATCAAACCCGCACGAGGTGCCGTCGGTGACCTGCACTTCATCCTCCCACGGCAAGCGGTAAGCGCCGGCAACAAGGTCGTGCATGTAGGTATAGGGACAGTCCTGCGCACCGCCCCTCACGGCGGTGTAGCCGCGGTGGCCCAGCTGGTAGATGTTGTTTTCCACGCCCCAGCCCAAGCGGGCCTCGCGGACGAGGTCGGGCCTCACCTCCGCGGTGATGATTTCATTGGCGCGGCCGGTGGTGCCATGGGCCAGAACCGCGCCGTCAAAGTTGACGATCATGCCTTCGCCCATGGAATCGAAGGTGCCGTCGGACCCGCACATGCAGACGTTCGCGGTGACCATCAGGTTGCAGAAGGCGTTCGCCTGGTTGGTGAAGCGCCAGGAGTCACGGATCGGCGCCGTGTAGCCGGCAGTCCTGATCATGATCTCCGCGCCCTTGTAGGCGCATTCGCGCGCCATTTCCGGGAACATGCCGTCATGGCAGATGATCAGCGCCAGCTTGCAGCCGTTGGGGCCATCGATCACCGTAATGCCGAGATCACCCGGCTCCCACGGTTCAACGGGCACCCAGGGGTGCAGTTTCCGGTAATAGAGCCGCACCTCGCCCGCATCGTCGATCACGATGCCCGTGTTCCAGGGATTGCCCCCGGGGTTGCGTTCCATCAGCGAGAAGCAGCCCCAGATCCGGTGTTCCGCGCAGGCCTGCCTGAAGGCGGCGACTTCCGGACCGTCCATCGTGCACATGATCTCCGGATCGGTGTTCATGGACAGGCCGTGCAGGGCGTATTCGGGGAACACCACCAGGTCCATCGTCGGCATGTTGCGCCGCGCCTTGGCGACCATGTCGACGATCCGCGCCGCCTGGGCCGACAGCTGCGCCGGCGTGTCGACCACGGGCAGCTGCAGCTGGACCATGCCGATCACCACCTCGTTCGCCGACTTGTTCAGTCCGCCAAGTCCGTTCATCGTCCGCTCCTATTTTGTGATGCTGAGTTCGCCGGGCGCACCGGTCAGCGCCCGGGTCGGAGAGCTTGTCGCGATCAACAGGCCGAGCGTGAGCACATAGGGCGCCGCATAGAACAGGTAGTAGCCCTGGGTCACGCCGACCGATTGCAGGGCCGGGCCAAGGGCACCAGCGCCGCCAAACAACAAGGAGGCCCAGAAACAGGCGAGCGGGTTCCAGCGCGCGAAGATGACCAGCGCGACGGCCATCAGGCCCTGGCCGGACGAAATCCCTTCGTTCCAGCTGCCCGGATAATAAAGCGAGAGGTAGGCGCCGCCGATGCCGGCAAAGGCCCCGCCGGCCGCCGTGGAAAGCAGCCGCACGCGGTCGGTACGCAGGCCCATGGCCCGGGCCGCGTCCGTGCTGTCGCCGACGACGCGGATCGTGAGCCCAAGCCGCGTTGCGCGGAACATCCACGCCATGGCCAGCGCAAGCGCAATGCCGATCAGGAAAAGGACATTGATCTTCAGCGCCGCCTGGATCTGCGGGATGTCGCTCCACCAGCCAAGCGGGATCGCCGGCAGGTCCGGCGCCACCGGCTGGATGTAGGGCTTGCCGAAAAAGAACGCCAGACCGATGCCCGGCAGCATCAGCGCGATGCCGATGGCGATGTCGTTGACCTTCGGAAGCTTGCACATCCAGCCATGCGCCAGGCCAAAGCCCGACCCGGCCAGCGCCGCCGCGGCGACACCGATCCATGGCGAGCCCGTCTCGAAGGCAACGCCGTAGCCCGCCATCGCACCGAAGACGAGCGTTCCCTCCAGGCCGAGGTTGATGCGGCCCGACCGTTCCGTCAGGCACTCGCCCAGACTGACGAAGATGAACCGCGTCGAGACCCTGATCGCACCGCCCAGGATGGCGAGCGGCACGCCCCACAGGCCGATCTCCTCGGCACTCATGTCCGCCTCCAGGTTTCCGGCTGGAACAGCTTGAAACGCCCCGTCAGGGTTTCGCTGAGCAGGATCGCGATAAAGACGAAGCCCTGCAGGACGAGGATGGTCGCGTCGGGCAGGTCAAGCCGCCGCTGGACCAGCCCGCTGGAGGCCTCGAAGCCGGCCAGCAGAACGGCCACGGGAATGATCGCCAGCATGTTGTGCCGGGCAAGGAAGGCCACGAGGATCCCGGTATAGCCGTAGCCCACCGCCAGGGACGCGTTCGCCGAGCCGTGAACGGCCGCCACCTCGATCACGCCGGCAAGCCCCGCGCAGGCGCCGGCCAGTGCGGTGAACCCGACGATCAACCGCCCGACCGGCAACCCCTGGACCTGGGCCGCGCGCACGTTGCCGCCGACGATGCGCGCGGCGAAACCCCAGGTCGTCCGCTCGATCAGGACCCACGCGATCACGCAGGCCGCCACGCCGACGGCCAGCCCCCAATGCACGTCCAGGCCGGGCATCACGCCAATCCGATAGGCCTCGGACAGTGGCGCGGTCGACGGCTTGTTCAGGCTGGCGGGGTCGCGGAACGGCCCCTCGACCAGATGGTTCATCAAGGCGATCGCGATATAAGCCATCAACAGGCTGGCAATGGTCTCGTTGACGCCGCGGCGTTGGCGCAGAAAGCCGATGGCGCCGATCCAAAGCCCGCCGACAGCCGCGCCAAACAGGGCCATTGCGCCGATGCCGAGCGGTCCGGGCAAGTCGGGGACCGTCATCGCGAATGCGCCGGCCGCAACGCCGCCCAGGACGATCGCACCCTCCCCGCCGATCACGACCAGGCCAAGCCGGGCCGGCAGCGCGACGCACAGCGCCGCCAGCAACAGCGGTGCCGTCCGCGACAGGGTGTTGCCCCAGGAGAAGGCGGTTCCGAACCCGGCCTTGTAGACCAGGCTGTAGAACTCAATCGGCGACTTGCCGATGGCGAACAGAAAAAGCGCGAAGGCGGCGGGCCCCGCCAGCAGCGCGCCGAGCGGCAAGGCGAAGGCCTCCGAACGGCGCGCGGCGGATTCCAGCCATCGCCTTGCCGAGGCGGGCGACTCACGCCCCGCCGCGTCACCGTCCGGTATGGCCGTTGCGACCATGGCCTTCTCGAAAACCCTGCACGCCCGTGCGCCGGCGCCTTACGAGGTCGACCCGATGACCCCCTCGACCAGGTAGTTCATGCTTTCCAGCGCCGCATCGGTTTCCGTGAAGTTCTGGCCCACCGTGGCAACGACGTTGCCCGAGTTGTCCTTCAGCGGACCTTTGATGACGGCAAACCCGCCTTTCATGATCTGCGCCTTGGTGTCCTCGAACTGCCGGCGGGCGCCGTCGGTCACGGCAGGGCCCAGCGGGCTCATCTTGACGAACCCTTCGGCGAGGCCGCCGCGGACGAAGTTGTCGATTGTGCCGCCGGCCATCGTGGTGTCGACCATGTCCTTGTAGACCTTGGCCCAGTTCCACTCGGCACCGGTCAGGTATTTTTCCGGGGCCAGCGGGCTTTGGTTGGCATGGTAACCGCACAGATAGGCGCCGCGTCCCGCCGCCGTCTCCATCACCACCTTCGGGCCGTCGACGTGGCAGGTCACCACATCGACACCCTGATCCGCCAGCGCGTTCGTCGCTTCGGCCTCCTTCACGGCCATCGACCATTAGCCGGTGAAGATCACCTGGCAGGTGATCGTCGGATCGACCGCCCGGGCGCCCAGCAGGAAGGAGTTGATGTTCAACAGCACCTGGGGGATCGGCTTGGCGGCCACGAAACCGATCTTCTTCGATTTCGTCATATGGCCGGCGACGATGCCGTTCAGGTACTGGCCCATCCCGATATAGCCGAAGTACGAGCCCACGTTCTTTGGATGTTTGTCCGCGCTCCAGAGACCGCCGCAATGCTGGAACCGGAGGTTCTCGTATTTGGGCGCCAGCGCCAGGATGTGCGGGTCGAAATAGCCGAACGAGGTCGGGAACAGCAGCGTGGCACCGTCGAAGTTGATCATGCTTTCCATGGACTTCTGGACGTCCACCGTTTCCGGCACGTTCTCTTCTTCGACCAGCGTGATCCCGTCGATCTCCTTCAACGCCGCCGCACCTTCGGCATGCGCCTGGTTGTAGCCGAAGTCGTCCTTCGGCCCGACATAGATGAAACCGACGGTCAGCGAGGCGGCGTGTGCGGCCCGCAGTGGCAGAATGCCGCCCGCAACCGCGAGCCCGGCCATCCCCACCGTGGTTTTCAGGACATCACGGCGGCTGGGGTTCCATTTGTCAGTCATCGCACACTCCTTGCTGGTCTTGATCTTCATGCCGGCCGACCCGCCCTCTGCGCCATTGCGCGCGCAACGCGTGGAACGATCCGCGACCGCTGATCCGGTTTCGAGCTTCCCCTGACCTTAGGAAGCTGATCTCGCTTCTGTCTTGTGCCAAAACTTCTCTATACCGATGCAAAAAACGCAGCAGTTCGGAATCCCCCAATGCGCCATCTGACAACGCTGCGCTATATCGATGCCGTCGCCAGGGCAGGCTCGATCCGCGGCGCGGCAGAGGCGCTCTCGATCACCTCGACCGCACTCAACCGCCGGATCCTTGCCATCGAGGAAGAGCTGGAAGTGCCGATCTTCGAACGGCTGCCGCGCGGCGTCAGGCTCAGCAGCGCGGGCGAACTGCTGATCCAGCACATCCGCACCCAACTGTCCGATCTGGAGCGTGTGAAATCGCAGATCGCCGACCTTTCGGGCGTCAGGCGCGGTCACGTTTCCATCGCCTGCAGTCAGGCCCTGTTGCCCTATTTCCTGCCGCAGCAGATCTCGATCTATCGGGCCGAACACACTGGCGTGACATTCGGCGTCCACCTGCGCGACCGCGCCGAGGCGGAAAAGGCGCTGATCGATCTGACGGCTGACATCGCTATTGTCTTCGAACCGGTCCGAATGGCGGAGTTCCATACGCTGATGCGCGTCCAGCAGCCGGTTCATGCCGTCATGCGCGCGGATCATCCGCTGGCAACGCACGACTGCGTGCGGTTCAGCGAGTGCTTCTCCTACCCCATCGCGCTGCCGACCGCAAAGTACGGCGTCCGCCATCTGTTGGAGGTCGCGGTGCAGGGCTCTGCAATCCGCCTGGACCCTGTTATCGAGTCGGACAGCTTCGAGTTTCTGCGCAACTACGCCATTGCCGAGAACATCATCGGGTTCCAGATCCCGATCGGGCTGTCGGAAGAGGCCTATGGCGGCAGCATGGTCTCCGTCCCGGTCGACCAGCGCGACGTCCCGGCGGGAGTGCTGTACATGGGCCAACTGAAGGGCCGGACACTGCCCGTCGCCTCGGCCCGCTTTGCGGCCCAACTGACCGCCGCCTTCGCCGCGCAGTACGCTGTTTCCTAGCGGCCTCGAACAGCTTTTCGCCGCTACTTCATGATCGATGCCGGCGCGACGCCGTTTTCGACCCAGTTCTCCAAGGCCGTCAGCGGATCGATGCTGAACTGGTCGACGTCATTCTGACCTTTCAGCAGGCCGCAATGGTCCATGCCCGGGATCATGAAAAGGCGGGCGAATTCGCCGACCTTGTCGGCCCCGCCCATGTTCTGGGTCAGCTTGTCGTACCAGTCGACGGTCTTCATCGGCGGGACGATGGCGTCGGCCCAGCCGTGCCAGACGATCATCTTGCCGCCGGCATCGCGAAACGCGTCCAGCTGCGGACGGTCCGAATTGTAGACCGCGCCCATGGCCGCTAGGCGCGGCGGATCCTGATCGAAGTCGAAGTCCATCGCCGAGTAACCGGCACCGGGATCGTCCGGAAACGCCATATAGGCCGTGAAGTTCTTGTGAAACAGCGGCACCAGCTTGCCGCCGCCTTCCGCCTTGCCGGTGAGCCAGAGCCACCAGAATCGCTCGGACCCTTCGGGGATCCCCGCCGGGTAAAGAACCTCGCCCTTGGAATTGCGCGCGCCCTGGCGCCACTTGGCGATGACGCCCAGCTCCGCAGAAGTCAGACAGGTCTCACCGGCGGCCCCGGCGGCGCATTGCAATGCGGACAGATCCACCGAGCACGCTCGCGGATCATCGATCACACCGTCGGTCTTCCCATCGGCACCGTCGCATTGGCGCATCACCTCCTCGCCGACGAGGCCGTCCTTGCCGGGCTTGAGGATGGCTTCCCCGTCCGGTCCGGTATTGGCCTGGGTGATCCACGCCATCTGGGTTGCCACAAGGCCGGTGTAGTCCATTGCCGGCGCACCGGAGATGATGCCAGAGAACATCTCCGGATACCTGATGGCGGCCATGTGGGCCATGCGGCCGCCGGTCGAGCAGCCCTGAAAGAACGCGCCCTGGGACCCGCCGCCGTAGTAAGCCGCTATCACTGAACTGGCGACTCGGTTGGTCTCGCCGATCGAGCGCCAGCCCCAGTCGCGTTCGGCGTGCGGGTTGTGATCCGCCCAGCCGGCATCGATGACACTGAGGCCGTGATGGCCGCTGTCCGAAGTTGCGGTGGCGTATCCCTTTCTCAGACCTGGCGTCATCGCGTTGATGAAGCCGTTGCCTGCATCGGCACGCCCAAGGATCCCGCAAAAGCCGCCGCACCCGACCTGGTAGAGCTTGCCGTTCCAGCCCTCGGCCGGCAGCCGCACCTCGATGGAGATTGAGGGCAGCGCCGTGGCCCGCACCTGGCAATAGGCCGGCACGTCTTCGCCGGCAGGCACCATGGTCGCGCTGGTGACGAAGCCGGCGTCCAGCGTCAGGTTCCGCAATGCCGCACACTGCGCCTCGCTCGCCGGCACCGACTGCGGCATCACGACAAACGCGAAGCCCGCAAGCAAAGTCAGCCCCAAACCTCTTGCCCCGGTCATTTGGTTCTCCCCGTTCTCTGTCACGCCGAATGGCTCGCCCCGAGCCGCTGCCTGCACGGGGATGTCAAAGGATGGCCGCGGCAGAGTCAAGACCGGCCGCGGCGCCCAGGCGTTATCGCGCGAATTTGTCCTTCAGCTGATAGGCATAGCCCGTGATCGGCAGGAACCACGCCTTCTCCCGGTAGAAGGGGATCGTCGGGAACTTCAGGTCCACGAATGGGAAATCCTGAAGCTTGCCCTGCATCAACCGCGCAAGACGGCTCCCGAAATAGAACCCGTTGGCAACGCCATGGCCGCAAAAACCCATGGCGTAGTGCAGGCCTTCATGCATGCCGATATGCGGCATCTGGTCGAAGGTGAAACCCACGCTGCAATTCCAGCTTCGTTCGATCCGCACCTTTTCAAGCTCGGGAAACACCCGGACCATGGATTGACGGATGACGGCGGCAGTCTCCTGGGCCGACAACTCGGCAAGGCTTGCCCGGCCGCCGAACAGCATCCGGTTGTCCTCCGTGATCCTGAAATAGTTCAGGTACTTCTTCGTATCGAAGACCATGCGGCCCTTGGGAATCAGCGTTCGAGCCAGCCCCTCGTCAAGCGGTTCGGTCGTGATAATGGAACTGCCGATGGGAATGATCCGCCGGAGCAGTCCTTTCAGGTGCCCCGGTGTGAAGGCGTTGGTCGCAACGGCGACCTGCGCCGCCATCATCTCGTTGTCCTTGGTGGAAACACGGAAACCGCCATCAGCGCGCGTTACGCCGACGATCTCGGTATTCTCGTAAAGACGCACCTCGTATTTCAGCGCCGTGGTGACAAGGCCCGCCACATACTTGCCCGAGTTGAGTCCGCCGCTGATCGGATCGACCAACCCGCCGTGATAGATGTCCGACCCGAGCTCGGACCTGAGGTCGCTCTTCTCCACCAGATGCGTCTCATGGTCGAACGTCTCCCGCAGCAAGGCCTGTGAGCCTTTGAGCTCCTCGAAATGGCCCGGCGTGAATGCCGCCCACAGACCGCCACGGCGTTTGAAGTCGCAATCGATTCCCTCTTCTTCGAAGAAGGCTTCCAGATAGTCGATCGCATCCAACGAGGCCTGGTAGAACTGGCGGCCCTTGGACAGGCCATACTTCTTGATCAACTGCGCGGGCGAAAGCTTCAAGCCCGCCAGGGTCTGCCCGCCGTTTCGCGTGCTGGCGCCCGATCCGAGCCTGCCCTGCTCGAAGACGGCCACGTCCGCCCCCGCCTTCGCCAGGTGAATGGCCGTCGACAGCCCCGTAAACCCGCCGCCGATCACGGCGATGTCGCAACGGTCCGGAAGCTCCATGTCCGGTACGAGCGGACCCTCGGGCAGGAAACTCTGCCAGTAGGGTGTTTCGTCCAGGCTTTGGTGCATTGCCTTGCTGTTCCCCCCACCCTGGTGCCGACCCAGTCCGAGCAGGCCGGCTGGACGTCATTCTAAAGCAAGTTCGATGGGCGGCACCATGCCCGCACTTGCGGGGGCCCTAGCCCGTTTCGCCGCGGGCCTTGATGACGAACATCTTGTCGACCTGCATATCGTCGATCGAATGGCCGATCCAGCCCACACCGTGCCCCGATTGCCTGAGGCCGGCAAACGGCATGCCGTCCTGTCGAAACGCCGTGTGGTCGTTGATCATCACCGCCGAGGCGTCCAGGCGACGAGCGATGTGGAACGCCCGGTCGATGTCCTGGGCGAAGACGGCGGCCTGGAACGCCACGTCCAGGCCATTTGCCCGGCCGATCGACTCGCCCAGGCCGTCGTAGCCGAACAGGCACACAACGGGCCCGAAAACTTCGTTGCAGCTGACCCGGGCGTCCTGCGGCGGATCCACCAACAGCGTCGGCGCATAGCAGTTGTTCGCCAACGACGTGCCGCCGCAGGCAAGTTCGGCCCCTCCCCGGACCGCCTCTTCGACCCAGTCGTGCACGCGCGCAACCTCACCGGGCCTGATCAGCGGCCCGACCTCGGTGTCTTCCGACAGCGGGTCACCGACGACCAGCTTTTTCGCTCCCTCCGCAAGAAGGCGCGTCGTCTCCGCAAGAAGCGCTTTGGGCACGAACACCCGCTGGACGGAAACGCAGACCTGGCCGGCATGGTAATAGCCCCCCTTGAGCAGGGCGGGGACGACCTTGTCGAGTGCCGCGGACCTGTCGATGATCACCGGTGCGGCCCCGCCATGTTCCAGCGCACAGCGCGTTCCAGAGGCGAGCTTCGAACGCAGCATCCAGCCGACCCTGGCGCTGCCGATGAAGCTGAAAAAAGCGACCCGCGGATCCGCCACCAGCGCGGTGGAATGCGCGTGGTCCGTGGTCAACAAAGCCTGCGCCCAGGCCTTGGGCAAGCCGGCGTCATGCAAGATCTCGACGAAGTTCCAGCACGACAGCGGCGTGTCTTCCGCCGGTTTCACGATGACCGGACATCCGGCGGCCACCGCAGCACCGACCTGGTGCACAATCAGGTTCAGCGGATGATTGAAGGCGCTGACCGCGACGACCACACCGATCGGCTCCTTCTGCGTGAAAGCCATCCGGGTGGACGGCGGCGGCTCGGACATCGGCACCACCTCCCCGGCCTGGGTCCGGATATGCTCGATACAGAGCTTCACGCCGTCGATGGCGCGGGTGACCTCGACGCGGGAGTCGAGCAGCGGTTCCCCCCCCCGATGCGGCCACCTCGACAAGCGCATCGAAGCGATCGCCCATGATCTGCGCGGTCCGTTCGAGGATCTGGCAGCGCTGCGCGACCTAGAGCCACCGGTCACGGTCTCGGAAAAGGTGGTGGGCCGCCTGGAGGGCCGCCTCCACCTGGCCGGCATCTGCCTGCTCCACGGTCCCGATTGCCTGTCCGGAGTAAGGTGAGCGGACGTCGATCCTCTCATCGGAATGCGCGCTGAGGCCGACAACAAGCGATGGACAGTGACGCATGGTTCGATCCTTCGGATTCGGCAATATGAGCCGGGGCTATTGCGCCGCCAAGGCGCCTTGGAGCCTATCAAGGGCGGTCGAGAGTTTGCTGCGCGTACAGGCGATATTCACGCGAGCAAAGCCTGCACCCTCCACACCGAAGGCCTGACCGCGTGACACCACCCATTTGGCGTTATTCCGAAGGAAGGCCGTCAGGTCATCCGGCGCCAGACCCAGCGCCCGGAAGTCGAGCCAGAGCAGGAACGTCCCTTCCGGCTCGATCAGGACAACGTCCGGCATGCTTCGCAGGCGTTCCCGGACCAGATCGAGGTTCTCCGCAAGATAGGCGCGCACCGCATCGAGCCATGGCCCCCCATGTCGGTAGGCGGCCTCCATCGCGACGCTGGCAAACGCGTTGTTCTTGTTGACCGTCAGGCGGCTGTTCTCCGCCTGAAACGCGTTGCGGAGACCGTCGTTCGCGACAACCGTGAAGGCGGAACAGCAAGACGCGATGTTGAAACTCTTTGCGGGCGACAGGCAACTGATGCAGTTGTCAGCATAGGCCGGTCCGAGAGAAGCAAACGGCGTGTAACGATGTCCGGGGAACATCACGTCGCCATGGATCTCATCGGCGACGACAAGAACACGGTGCCGGGCGCAGATGTCGCCCAGTTGCCGAAGTTCGTCGGCCGACCAGGCCCGCCCCACCGGATTGTGCGGATTGCACAGGTAGATCATCTTCGCCTTCGGATCGGATGCCTTCCGCTCCAGATCGTCGAAATCCATCCGATAGCGACCACCCTCCAGGATCAGCGGATTGCGGACCAAAGAGCGCCGGTTTTACCGCAGGATGTCGAAGAAATCGAAAAACACGGGCGGTTGCACGATGACGCCGTCACCTTCCTCTGTGAACACCGAGGCGGCCATGGCCAGCGCGTTCAGGATATTCGGGGCCCGCAGGACGTGATCGTCGGCCACCTGCCAGCCGTGACGGGTCTTCAGCCACCCGGTCAGCGCCGGGATCAGCCCATCGGGAACGGCCTCATACCCGAACACCCCATGGTCCAGCCGCCGTTGAAGCGCCTCATGGACAACCGGCGGTGCCTCGAAATCCATGTCCGCGACGCTGCCCGCAAACACATCGCCGCTGTCCTTTCCCAGCACCCTGGGATGGACCTTGAGCGCCGGGACCGCGCGCCGGTCGATTTCCTCGTCGAACGAGAAAGAAGCCGTCGTCGAATGCGTCACTGCTTTGCCTCCCGTCGTCTGGCTCCGCCCCCTTGCGGGACCGTCCGGAAGCCACGAACACTCCCCGTCGTTTGCGCGGCAAGCCATTGTTCGCTGTTTTGCGTATGGAAGGCTTGCATCGGTGTACGAATGGCCAAACGAAGCTGCGAGACAGTAGCGTTTCACCCTGGCTGGGAATAGACGCTTCTCGTATCGGTCCAAGCTGGGCTCAGCGCGATCCGAAGATCGAGTGGCCGGCAAGACAGGTGCTGGCGTCCCGATCGCCTCGTGTGTCAGACCTTAATCGAATCTTAAGCCAAGGCGTACTACGTCCACCTTCACGTTCTTCGGGTGCATGGACGAAGTAGCGGTGAACGCCATGGTTCGGCTTGCAGAGCGCAGCCTGATCGAACAGATGGGAATGACGGAACGCGAACTTGCGCGTCGTCTTCACCATCTGGATTTCAACGATGACGACAAACAGTTGATGCTGGCGGCGCTGCCGCACATCGAAACCATGCTCCATGGCATCGTCCAGGAGTTCTACGACACTCAGTTGGATGATTCCGAAGTCGCCTCCGTCATCGGCGACATCGACACCCTGAAACGCCTGAAGAACACGATGCGCAGCTATGTCTCCTCGATCTTCCGCGCGAATTACGACGATTCCTATGTGAATAACCGTCTGCGGATCGGTAAGGTCCACAAACGGCTCGGGGTCAGCCCGAAACTCTACATATCCGGTCTGTCAAGTCTTCAGTCCCTGTTGGACAGGGAACTCGAGGCAGCCTTCCCCGGCAGCGCTGCAGATGCTCACAAGCTGGCCCTGCATAAGGTCATGCTGTTCGATACCCAGTTGGTCTTCGAAGCCTATGTGGACGGGTACCTGCTGGAAGTGGAAAGCGCCAAGAAAGAGGTCGAGACCTATGCCGCGATCTCGGCATCCGGGTCGATTCGCTCACGCGGCATCTGCACGAGATCTCAACGAAGGACGCCTTGACCGGCCTGTTCAACCGACGCGCCTTCTTTGAGCATCTGGAGCGCGAATGCGACGCCGCAGAACGCCACGGTCTACCCCTGACGCTTGCCTATTTCGACCTCAACGGGTTCAAGGCGATCAACGACAACCACGGCCACGATGAAGGCGACCGCGTGTTGCGCCAGGTCGGCGAGGCCATGCTGACGGTGACCCGCGCCGTCGATATCGCTGGGCGCTATGGCGGCGACGAGTTCTGCGTCATCATGCCAAGAACGTCCCGCGACGTCGTTAACCTACCGCTCAAGCGGCTGATGGCGGAGTTCGACGCCCGCCGGGAACATCCCGTCACGTTCAGTATCGGCGTGGTGCAAACGGGGCCGGACACCGTAGACGACCCGCGCGAAATCATCCGAAAAGCGGACGAGAAGATGTACCTCGCAAAGGACCGCGCAAAAGCCGACGGCGGCCATCACATCGAAATCTGAACCACCCGCCGGTTCACCGCACCATCCAGCACACATGCCGCGCGGCACGGTCTAGTCGACCGTCAGCCCGCTCGGCACGTTCTCCGGTCGCCCCAAGGGACGCTGTTTCGCCGACTTGCCGGTCAACGCCTGCAAAAAGGCAACGAGGTCGGTGATCTCGGCCGCACCCAGCGGAACCGGCGTGATATCGATGTGCGCCGCCTGCCGCGCCATCTCGCGCCTGTCCTGCCGGATCACGAAATATGTCGAAGCCAGCCAGGGCGCCTCCGGCAGGCGGGCCATCGCGGGCGTCCAGGTTGCGCGCGCCGCGGCCGGATCCAGATGCTGCCGGATGATGCCGCCCAGGGTGGGCCATGCACCGTTGTGTCCGTAGGGCGCGGTCAGCGCGACGTTGCGCAACGACGGCGTCCGGAACCGATAAGCGTCCTCCAGCCGGTCGCTGTCGCCCATGCGCCCCACGTCGCGCGCGAAGGGATCGAAGCGCCGCGTTCGACCGGGACCGAAACCCGGCAGGCCCAGCGCATGGAACGACTGGTCCGTGAACAGCGGGCCGGAGTGACAGCCCGCGCATCCGGCCCGCCCGAAAAACAGAACCCGGCCCCGTTCCGCCGCCTCGGGAAGCGCGGCTCTGCCGGCCTGCCAGTCGTCGAAGGGGCTGTCGAAACTCTGCCATTCGCTGATGACGAAGGCGCCGATCGCATTGGCAATGTCGACAATGGTTACCTCTTCGGGCTTGTCGACCGTCTCAAAAGCCCCGACGAACAATTGTCCGTATTCAGGGATCGTCCGGACGCGCTTGGCCAGGATCGGCCAGGCGGCGTCGATCCGGTCATGGACGGCGCCGGCGATCTCGTTCTCCTTCGGGTTCCCCGCCATCTCGAACTGGGCGACCAACGGGAACAGCGCCTGCGCGGCGACGACGGTCTCGAGCCCTTTCGGCAGCCATTCCTCCGCCGGCGAGTCGAACCCGTTGCCATAGAGGTCCGAGACCGAAAGCCGCCCGTCGTGGAAGAGCTGCTTCACCGACCGGTGCCCCAGGTTCCACAACGCCGGTGCATTGCGCGGGATGCGCTTGACGATCCGGTCGGGGCCGGTCCCGGCGGTCCGCTGCGGACCCACCCCCGCCCCGCCCTCGCCGATCCCCAGAGACAGCCCGTCGGAGCCGGCATGATCGTGGTGGTGGCAGGTGCCGCAGGAGATGTTGCGGTTTCCCGACAGGATCTTGTCGTAGAATAGGAGTTGTCCGATCTTCGCCTTTGCGGGATCGACCGGGTGAAAACCGTCCGGGCCCAGCCGCCCGGCACCGTCCGCCGCGGCCATGCCGGCGGCGCCGAAAAGGGAGAAGCAAAAGACATGCGCAATCATGGCCGCCTTGGCGCGGCGATTCTGTTGGCCCTCCTCTTTGCCTGTCCGGCCTGGGCCGACATCGAGGAGGCGCGCGACCTGATGGAGGCGGGGCGTTTTGTCGAGGCGCGCGAGGCGCTGTGGCCGGCCGCGCGTTCTGGCAACGCGGATGCCGAGGAACTGATCGGCGTCATGTATGCGATGGGCCTGGGGGTCGAGGTCGACCGCGTCCGCGCCTTTGAATGGTATCTGCGCTCTGCGATGAAGGGCCATCCGGGCGCCCAGTCGGGCGTCGGCTGGTACTATGAAGTGGGATATGGAATGCCCGCCCCCGACCTGGTCCGGGCCTATATGTGGTACGTGCTGTCCGCGATCGGCGGCGATCCCGATGCCGCGATCAGCCAGGAGGAAGTGGTCAAGAAAATGACCGCGGAGGAGATCGAGAAGGCGCATGTCCTGATCGAAGACTACCGGGTCTGGATGTATCCGTTCCGCTGAGCCACGAGCACGCCGCGCGGAGGAAGGGCCCCCAAAGGTGGGGGCCCTTTGTTCATCCGCCGGTCGGCGTTCACTTCATATCGGCTGCACGCCTCTTGGCGATGTCCGCCTCGGCCTCGGCGACGGCCTCGTTCAGCGCGTTAAACGCGTCCTCGCCGCCATCCACATTCGCCTTGAACCAGTCGTACACTGGCGCGGCGGCTTTCTTGAACTCCGCCTTTTCCTCAGGCGTCGGCACGTAGATGTCGCCGCCGCCCGCCACTAAGTCCTGGTAGGCCTGGATCGATTTGCGCTTTGGCGACGCGAAGGTGGCCTGTTGCAGCGCAAAGAACCCGTCGACGACAACGAGGCGCAGGTCTTCAGGCATCGACATGAGCTTTTCGTTGTTCATGAACCACAGCGCACCCATGTAGGCGTGGCCGTCGAGCGTGACGTACTGGAGTCCGGCTTCGGGGAATTTCATGCTCATGATGTCGGTGATGCCGTTCTTGGAGCCTTCGACGACGCCGGTCTGGAACGAGGTGAAGAGTTCCGGCCAGGGGATCGGGGTCGGCGAGGCGCCGACCGCCCGCACCAGTTCCTGCGGCAGGTCGGCAACAACCGTGCGGATCTTCAGGCCCTTGAGATCGTCGGGACCCTGAACCCGCCGCTTGGTACTGGCGAAGTTGCGCCAGCCGCCGGTATTGCCGATGGTCATCAGACGCATCGCGCCACCAGAGTTCTCCTGCACCAGTTCCTGCATCTTGGTTATGAAAGGCGAACCGGACTGAAGTGCGGCTTCTGCCACCCTGTCGTCGGCCATCAGATAGGGCAGATCAAGCACCTGGACGTACGGGAAGACATTTGCCGCGCCACCCGAAGTCACAATGACGACGTCGATGTTGCCGTCGGCCACGCCCGCCAGGCATTCCGAGCCGTTGGAGCAGAGTTGAGTCCCGATGAAGAGCTCAACCTCGATGGCGCCGTTCGAGGCCTGTTCGACATAGTTCTTGAAGACGATGAGGCCGTCATAGTCCTCGTCGTTCTCGTTCGAGTTCGCGGTCGCGCGAAGTTTGAAATCCGCCGCCGTCGCGACCATAGGTGCCCCGGCCAGCATTGCCGCTGCCAGCAGTGGCACCAGTGTTCCCTTACGCATGTATTCCTCCCTTATTCGGTTGTTGCATCAGGGTCAGTTTATGAATCCCGTCATTGTGGGGATCGTCATCGAAATGGCCGGAATATAGGTGATCAGGAAGATCACCAGAACCTCAACGGCCAGAAACGGCAGGATCGCCTTGGCAATCGTCTCGACCTGTTCGCCCGAGACCGATGACGCCACGAACAGCACCAGTCCCATCGGCGGCGTCGCAAGCCCCACCGTCAAGTTGACGCTCATGATGATGGCGAAATGGACCGGGTGCACGCCGAGGTCGACGAAGATGGGACCCAGGATCGGCCCAAGGATGATGATCGCAGGCCCGGCGTCCAGGAACATGCCGACGACGAACAGCAGCAAGTTGATCAGGAACAGGAGAATCAGCGGGTTCTCGGACAGCGACAGGATGAACTCAGCCAGGATCTGCGGCGCGTAAGAGAGCGAAACCACGGTCTTGAACGCGATGGCCGCGCCGACCAGCAGCAGCACCACGGCCGAGGTCAATGCCGACTTGCTGAAGATTGCGGGAAGGTCCGAGATCTTCATCGAGTGCAGGATGAAGAAACCAACCACCAGCGCATAGGCAACGGCCACCGCGGCGGCCTCGGTCGGCGTGAACACGCCGATCAGAATGCCGCCAAGGATAATGATGGGAGTCTGCAGGGGAACGACCGCGCGCTTGCAGACCATCCTGAAGTCGTGGCTGACGAAGCGGCGTAGTGCCAGCAGCAGTGCATGCGCGGCCAAAAGGCCGCCACCGAGTACCAGGAATCCCGTCGTCGCGGACGCTTCCTCGCCAATCGGCGCCAGCAGATAAACCAGTCCTCCCAGGTTCAGTCGCGCCAGGGCGAAGGAAAACCAGTACTCCACGCCCGTAATGGACTGGTCCTTGCGCACGATCCGCTCCGCCTTGGGCAGGTCGTAGCGGTCGGCCATGATGCGCACGACCACCATAAGCCCGACGCCGACCAGAACGCCGGGAACGATGCCCGCCAGGAACAGCGCGGCGACGCTCTCGCCCATGACATAGGCATAGATGATCATGATGCCCGACGGCGGGATGATCGGCCCGATCACCGAGGACGCGGCGGTGATCGCGGCGGCGAACCGGACCGTATAGCCTTGCTTTTTCATCGCCGGGATCAGCATTGAGCCAAGCGCCGACGTATCAGCCACGGCCGAACCGGACAGTCCGGCAAACAGGATCGAGGACAGCACGTTCACATGGGCGAGCCCGCCCCTCAGGTGCCCCATCAGCGCCTGGGCAAACTCGACCAGCCGCGTGGTGATGCCGCCCTTTTTTCATCAGCTCGCCGGCCAGCATGAAGAACGGGATCGCCATCAGGGGAAAGCTGTCCATCCCGTTGTAGACATTGCGGTACAACAGGTTGATGGCCTTGTCCTGACCATCCAGGTAGAGAAGGATTCCCGGCGCTGCGACAAGTCCGAAGACGATCGGCAGGCCGATAGCGAGAAACAGCAGAAAGACCGGAAGGAACCAGATCAGCATCTCAGACGTCCGCCCCCGCCGCTTGCTCGCCGGGGATCGGCCGCAACAGGTCCTGCCCGCCGAAGAAGGAAATGATCGATCGCAGCATCAGCTCGATATTGACGGTCAACAGAAGCGCGACCCCGACCAGCAGCGACCACATCATCCAGAAACGCGGCACCTTGACCCATTCGCCCTGGGGGTTCGGATAGTAGAGCGAGGCCGTGGCGAACTTGCTGGAGAAGCCCGTCACCTCGCCCCACCCGATCGGAAGAGCCACGACCAGAACGACGAGTGCGATCACCAGCAGCAGGAAAGAAAGAACCTCACCGACCCGTGCGGGGAGAAACCGAATCAGCATTTCGATCGCAACGAAACCGCCTTGGCGGTAGGCCAGCGGCGCCATGAACCCGGTCATCCACAGCATGCAGAAACGCGCCGCCTCTTCCGACCAGGCGAGCGGGCTGCCGAGCACATAACGGAAAAAGACCTGCAACAGGATCGACAGCACCATCAGGCCGATGGCGAAGATCGCGATCCACCAGCCGATGCGCAGGGTGATGTCGTTCCAAACCTGGAACGGCAGTAATACGAGCTTCAGGATCGCCACCGGTCCTCCCCCCTGCAGCCCGTCTCCCGCGGGCATGGTGACGCCACTTTCCGGCATTGCACGGCATCTGTAAAGTGGGGCCACGGAGAGCACTAGAGGATCAGGCGGTCGGACGGCTGGACCTGCCGGCCCGTGTCACGTCTGATATCCCGCTTACGCCCGCTCAGGGCCCAACCAGGGAGGGTGCATGTTCAAGAAGATTCTCGTTGGTGTCGACAGGTCCGAGTCGGCACTGCACGCGGTCGCCCTAGCGGGCGCCTTGAGTGCAACCCACGACGTCGTGCTCATTCTCGTGCACGTGGTTCAGCTATCGGCCATCGCCGACCAGGTGCTGAAAATGAGCGCCACCGAACACCTGAAAGAAGACCCCAAGGGGATTATGGAAAAGCTGAGCCAGGACGTGCTCGACCAGGCCCTTGCGCACGCGGTCAAAGAGGGGACTTCGGAAGAGCGGATCTCCCTACTGTCGGCGGACGGAGATCAGGCCCGACAATTGATCAAGGTGGCGAAAGACCAGAATGTCGATCTCATCGTGCTGGGGACCCGCGGCCGTGGTCGAATGGAGGGGCTGCTTCTGGGCAGCGTGTCCCAGAAGATCGCCGCCCTTGCACCCTGCCACTGCCTGATTGCGCGGTAAGGCCCGCCGGGGCCCGGGAGGGCCCATTTTGCACCGCTGATGTCATTGGTTCCCACAGTATTGCGGGATGCCGATTCGGCACCGGTCTATTGACCGGAAGATCCGGCGTTCAATTCATCGTCGGTCGGCAGGCCGCGGCAGCATATTATCGGCGCGGCGCTTGCGCAGTTGCGACGCATTGGACCACGGTCGGACCAAACTGCTCCGCTTGCTAATCCCTCACCTTTGGTAAAGCCTTCGCAGTCGGCAACGGAGTGTCCCTGTTCTACGTCGTAGGGATCCGTTCCGATCGCATACCAACCAAGGGGCGGGAGTTCCTCTGGATTAGTCCTGGGTGCCATAGCCTCCATCAGAACTTCCTGTGGCGAACAGATATGCCCATTGTCGCCACACTCACTGAATCGTCGGCAGACGCTGTCAGCCTTTGCGTAGCCCGATATTCCGTCATCTGGTTGATCTGCACCCGACTGATCGCATGTAAATCCGGGCGATGCATGCCTAACACTGGGATTGATACTGCCGGTGTAACAAGCAGGCATCACCTTGCAAACGGGGCCGCCTCTTCTCAGGCTTTCAAGAACCGCGAGTTTTGCTTCGAACCGGGATATCTCCGTGATCATCTCTTCCTGGCAAGACAGAAGGCTGTCTGTTTCCGTGCAGAGCGCTCTGGATTCCGTGCTCAAGAGTTGACAGGCGAACGTAACGCAAAGAGTACCCAAAGCGACCCTTCTCAAGCGGGCACCGTCACACCGGCTGGTACGCATTGTCTGGCCTATTCTCCTTATGCCGTGCCTTCGGCATTGGGGACCAATGAACGGCCAATTGGCTTCTCTCGAAAGCAAGAGCGCCAAAGAACCTCATTGGCGTCGGTCCTGACCTTCTGAGCCGTCATACGTGCAACAGAGGATATGCAGTGGAGTGGCGCACTCGGATTCTTTCCGCGGACGCAGGCCTACCCACGTCAGCCCATACCATTGTTTGCCAATGTCCCTGAATCCGCGGCAGTCGCCGACTATATCCGACGTTTCCTTGTTTCTCTCCTAGAGGTCATCGTGTCGAACTCGCCGGCTATATGCAATTCCCGACACATACCAACCGTACCTGGTGTTCTCTCCATCAGGAAAATCCTGCATCAACTTGTCAGGCACGACAGCCGCCGAATGGACCAGTTCACGTGCCGTACACATATGCGCCTCACCCTTGCACGCCTCCGACGTCAAGCTGCAGAGCTTCGCGGCCTTTTCATACCCTTCAAGTTTGTTGACGGCAGAGGGATCCGCCAGACCGGTATCGGGGTCGCTTGTCGAGAGTTCGCCGTTGTATGCGGCCTTTGTATGCCCGCAATAGACCCCCGATCTTCGAGCCTCTTTTGCGAACCTCTCTTCAAGATCAAGGAGCTTTGCGCGAAGGGTCTCTTGGCAGGCAACCACGCCATTGGCGCATTCTTTCTTTAGTTGCTCCTCAATCTTCTTTACCCGATCGCCAAAAAACTCTGGCACATCAGCCGAAGGTGTCGTCTGCGATTGGGCTCCCCAGGACAGGCAAAGCGAAAGCGCGGCAACCGACCAGACACGTACCCTTTGGGATATCAATTCTTGAGAGCGAAAGACCTTCATAACAGGAGTTCACCAGTTTCACTGCGTGATCGCGTGATCTTACCGAAAACTAAGTGCACCGGCTATCTGGCTTTTTGCCAGCCAGACAGAGAAAGACAACCATGCCCGGCAACTCAAAGTGCCAATTGCCGGAAAGCAAAAACAGATTGGGGCAAGAATAGATCTGCCTAGGCGTTTGAGACGTCGCCGTGATCGATACAGTTTGCTTCAATTTCGTTGGCGAACGCGTGATGCGACTTTGCCCGCTCGAATTATGCTGCGTGTTCGCACCGTACCACCTTTAAAGCTGAGCCTGATTCTGAGGCTCAAGAATTGGCTGTCGTCAGTTCCTTCTCGGGTTGCATTGTAAATGCTTTGACAGAATAGGCATCGACGCGAGAGAAAAACGAACACCAATCACTCTATTCGCAGCACAGTGTCTTTAGCTCGTCGTTGCACCCCTTGAAAGAAGGGTGATATTTGGTCCAGGCAATCCCCTGCTGTTTGGCATGGTCGGTGGTGAAGCCGAGGCAGTCATGCTGTTCCCGGCTGTCCTTACCTTTATCATTATGTATCTATTGGACGGCGTGCCCCCACCTGCGTACCAAGCAATTAAGCCCGAAATCCTTTGAGCGTTCAGTATCACTTCATGGGCAGTGCACATATGGGCGTGGTCGTCGCACGTTTCCAGTTTGCGACAGATTTCTGCAGCACCTGCATAACCCTTTCCAGGTTCGGGTGGTTTGTCGTCTTTGTTGATCTTCTTTGCTTTGAGTGCGCCGTCGTATGCGTGTGTGCTTACGCCGCAATAAGCACCCCTCTTCTTAAGCGCCTGGATTTCATCCAACAGCTCATCGTAACACTGCAGCAATCCGCTTTTGCATTTGTTCTGTGCTGCTTTCCCTTCTTGTGCAGCCGCCCAATTCGCGAAAACTACAATGACCAGCATGGTCACAGCGGCAAGTGCCAAAGATGATACCGGGCGTGCGCAGCAAAGAACCCACATCGGAATGAACCCCCCTACGGCGGAGTCAGCGGTTTGATTTGCAGTGCCTATCTTTCCTCTTCACCTAAGAAAAGCATCGCTTTTGCACGGCCCGATCCAAATTCGCCAGTGGAATTAGACACTTTGCGTACGAGTGTGACCGTCTTCAGGACAAGTCGGACTGCTGCTTGCGGCCTGGTGTTTTTGATCCACAGCACATTATCTTGTGGGCAGTGTGACAGTTAATTGGATGGAACTGCGAGCCGTTCCAACTCAGACCATCATGTCGAACGCCTTCACCTGTGTCGGTTGGTTCGGTGAAGCCAAAGCAATCGTCTTTATCCATGAAAGAGGGACGGTTACGCCCGTTTGAGACCCAACCGGCCGCTGTCGATGCCGCTTGAAGGTCTTCCTCTTGGAGGGTTTTCACCTCATCAACAGTGCAAATGCGTGCGTAACCCCCGCAGCCTTCTACCACTTTGCATAGGTCTGAAGCTTTAGCGTATCCAAGAGTGTCAGACTTTGTCCGAGTTTCGCATGTGGACAAACCATTCGGGGGCTCTCGCATGTCTCCACAAACGACGATGTCAGTCGTTCCACAGAATGCCCCGTTGAGAATCTGCTCTTTTTGAATCAAGTCGTGCACGTGTTTTAGTGTTTCTCGCATCTTATTGTAGAGTCTTGCATTTTCCTTTTGGCACTCTAAAACGCCCTTGCTGCAATCCTCGTCCGCCTTCTTGAGTTCGCAACTAAGGGACCCATCGGCGCACAGGAACTGCGCTCCAGCGCCACTCACAACGCCGGAAGTCAGGAGTAAGAAGATTGAAAGAAATGTGCCAATGCCTTCGTTTCGCAAGAACTGCCTCTTGCTCATGCGGACGCCCCCTTCGCCGTCCTTAGGTCAAACGCCCAGGTATTGAGGCAACCCCGTTCGAGGTCTTCGCCGCAGCCTGTTCTTCGCATAACGCCTGAGCATCAGACGATTCACCGCAAGGTTATTGCTTTTCCGACTCTCTAGCACTTTAGCAACCAATAGCTAATTCTCAAAGGGGTCTGCGACACCAAGCGATCCGATCGATTGGGCAACATGGCGAATCACCCCGATGCTATCTTTCATGGATTTTGGCCTTAGCATCGGTGGCGACCTCTCAACACTGGCAGCGAGTTGCACTTCTCGCGCTGCTTCGTTAGCATTATGAATCAATGATAATGTGGGGGGTGGGGTATGGACCCGTTCAGGGGCGCTCTCCATGGAGACAGCAGGGATGACGGCGCGGCCAAGTTTGGTTCGCGCGGAGCTTTGTGGATAACTGTCGGAATTCTCGCCGCAGTTTTCTCTACCGCTACTGAACCTACGGTCGCCGCGGAAACGGAAGACTTTCAAATCGTTATTCTGCGGGAACAAGGACGGAAGTTCCATGTTCCTATAGTTTGGGGTCGTGAATTCACAACGGGGTTGTGCGGCGCCCTGTCCGCGTTTCCAACGCTTGATGCGTCAAATTCGCCAGTCAAGCACGCGCGCGTACCGCTACAAATGCACCAGGTTGGCCTAGCTCTCATCTCGACACGTGCCCGCCGGAGAAGGTCTACCCTGATCGAAAAGCACTCCTAAAGAAGTTGGAGTTATTCCAGGACTTCGGACCTGCCTGTCCTGTTGGAGATCCGGTTCCCTTAAGGGAGATGCAGACTTGGGGCAAAGCGATTGAAAGAACGGCGTCAATTGGCATCCGGCTAAAGCGCAAATATCGGCTCTACAAGCAGAGCAGCGACTTTCGACACAGCTTTTCGGTTGCAAGGATGCCCGGTAGACAAAAAGAGCATTGCGATAGCGCGCTGCAGGATGATGCGTTCGTTGTCTGGAGACCAGAACCCGGAACGCCATTCTACGTCCTGCCCGACTGGCATGCAGTAAAGTCCTTGTTCGGTGCTGGCAACGAGGACTCATTTCGGTTCGAAAGAGAAGTTGACTCGAAAGCTTGGGAGAAATCCAGTCGCGCGATATTGGTGGGGCGATCGAGTTTCTCTTCGCGGCCTCTGAAAGACGTCAGGCTGGTTATTTTCGTCTCGAGCGGTGGAGACGTCATACTTCAATTCAAGCAGCCGATTGTGCACGGTAGGTTCAGCCACAGACGGCTTGTGCTGCCCTGGCGCCACAAAATCCCTGTCGGGCGCGCATTTGATTGTGCTGAAGGCCCGTTCACCGATCTTATTGATCTAATTGCGGGATTTGGACCACTAGGAGTGAGTGCAGAAAACGAGGAAGACGTCACCTACTGCTCACTGACGAAGAGTGATTCTCAACGCCTGACAACAATTTCGCTAGATGCTCGGGCTGTCAGAGGTGCAGACATGGTTCAGACCTTCGCCAATCGGCAAGAGCCAGCTGAGCCAGTGGGTCTTGTGGGCAGGTCAGCGTTGAGCCTCTTCGGTGATCGGGACAAATACCTTTTTGAGCAGGGAGAGAAGAACACTATTCAAGCAGCATATCTGGTGGCTGGTGACCTGCTATCACATGATGAATGGGGCAACGCAGAAAGGGTGACCGTCACAAGATGGAAGCGCAGCATCTTTGTGCCGCTTTGGCTGAAACCACAAGAAGGCACTGTGGAAGTTTCCGGTCGCCAGTACCCCAGACAATTGGTCACAAGAGACAACAGCCGATTCGTGCTAGTGCGCCCCGGATCCCTCGGCCCTCACCAAGACCAACCTGTTTATATTCAGGATGCGCCAATCTCAAAGGCGCAGTGGAAAGAGATGATCGGAGAAGTGAAACTCGACAACACACTTGCGCCACTCAAGGAAGGATGGAGAGGGCAACCCTGGCTTGATTTGTTGCTGTTCTTCGTCAACAGAAAACCACTCGCGAAATCGAAGCAGCAACTGGGGAACTGGTTTGATGAACTCCAGGATGATGATCTGAAGACCGAAGTGTCACTCAGTGAGTTGTTCAGTCGACTTAAACCCAGCGACTTTCCTGACCATCAGCTTGCGATTTTCGTTGCCTCAAGGGCTGAGGCATTCCTGCAGGACATGGGTTTCGGCCATCAAGAGGTGCCCGAGACTTCACCAGACCACGGCGTCTCGGTGGAGAACGACGTGGTGAGTTGGAATCGACGTCTGTTGAGTAGAGAAATCAACGCCTTCCTGATCAGACGGGATAACAGCCCGATGACTTTTGTGCGCAAGAGTGATTGGGAGGACCTCTATTTTCCATGGCTGAAGAGCGGCTATGAGTCGGAACAAGGGCCGATTTGGGTCGTGCGCCTGCTTTCGAGCTCAGAATTGGGCAAACTGGCGGCTGGCTCTTCTGGAATTAAGCAGAAGTATCCTGAACGTCTTGCTGTCAAAAGCGACTTGCTTGACCGAGTCCACGCCGAGGGGGGTGGAGCGCTGATCTATGGTCTTCAAGAAGGCGTGAGTACTTGGCTCAAAGATGAGAAATTTCGAAAGAACCCAAACACGTGGGTGTTAATGAAGCTACGTGAGCAGGAAGACGCTCCTTCGGAGTCAAGGCGCGTTGCGGCAGATGTTGGCTTGCGATTGGTGCTTGTCCCTACGCGACTCGACGACCCCAACGCAGATATCGAAGTCAGCAGAAAAGAACAATGAAAACCTGGCACTGGCGTATGAAAATCGCGGCAAGCTTCTTTGTCGCCGCTATGGCGCCCTTGTCGACAAACGCCAAATGCAAAGACGAGACCAGCATCCTCAGGGATCTCACTGACACGATGGTGTTCGAAATCTGCGGTGAATATGAGGATGGCGTCCCGACATATTGCAACTTCCCTGGAATACCCACTCTCGAGAACCAAGACGTACCCAAGGATCTGGGGTGTGAGTGGAACTGGCCGACGATGACGGCCAACGATCACCGGCGTTTCCTCTTGTTGGCCTTGTACGGTGAAGACAACAGCAAAGAGGAACTCTGCCTGAACGGCTCTGACACGATTGAGGAGCTTGCGAGATTTGGTGAAACGGAACTCGAACTCGCCGTCGGGCATCTCTACGCAGCGATCTACGGACCCAAAGAGTGCGTCCCAGATAAGATCCGGGAACGTGGATTGGATGACGATCCGTCGATCGACCTCATTCGCCGCGGCTGCGAGATCGGTTACTGGAGAATCTGGAAACAAATCAAGGAAGGAGAGCCGTCCTGCCCTTGAGAGCCCTGAGACCGGGCATTGCATTTGCCCTGATGCTGGCCGCCTTGCCGGCCCCATCCGCCCATGCGGTATCCAAGCTTCCCGCGGAAGCGACCAATGACGCAGGGGGATTCGCCCCCACGGGGTCATTGATCGGCGACGTCCTTGCCTATGTCCGTCACCTTCGGGACCCCACTGTGCCGGTTCGCAGCCTTGACCGGCTGGAAACGCTGCGCGCCGCCGCCTACGACAGCTGCTCGAATCTTAAGCCGAGAGACGGAACGGCAGGGCCGCGATACGACTGCGATGATGTCAAATCGAACATCGCGGATATCCTGTGGGTGCTGGTACGCCACGAGTGGCAGAACTACCTTCAGTCCATCGGCCCTCAGACCCGCGAAGCAGCGGCATGGCATTTGCGCCAGGCGATCGGTGAATACAAACGCCGCGCAAGGCTTTCCGGCGAGACGCAATCCGCCATGGAGCAACGGCTCCGCACGGCGATGGGATATCTTCAGGAAGTCGGCCGTCAGGGAGGAGATTCCAGAACGGAAGAGGCGCAACGCGAAGAAGTCAGGCAATTCATCAACACGATAATTTCGCCGGGCAGCACAGACAAACTGATGAAGGAGATTGCCGAGCCCATTCAGCGATTGTCGCGCATTGCACACGAATCCTACATTCGCGCCATTGATGCTGAAATCACCGCCCGGCAGCTTGTCGGTATCATCTACGGGACGCCTGAAAGCCTGACCCTTGCGTTCGATCGGCTTTCAGAAAGTGAACGCGCGGCGATCGCGGACGCACGCAGGGAAATCGGGACCCTGCTCGCCGAAACCGATGACAGCGACGATCTTCCACCGCCCCTCCTGGAACGATACGGGTCCTTGCGCCAGCTCATTTTCGCTGAAGCGGTTGGCTGCCCCGGCGCAGAACCGGCCGCGGATGTCGGCAGCGATCGCACCGCACAGGTCCGGAAATGGGGCGCGGACAATCTGACGATCGAATTCCCAGGTAACGAAGAGAGCGGTCCTCAAGAACTTACACTGCTGAAAGCCGAAGAAAGGATCGCCGCGCTCGAAGGCGAAGAGGCGAAGAAGGTCCAGGAATCGCTCCGCTACGTGCGAGGTCCGCAGCCCTTCAATCAATTTCTGTGTCACCACCGCAGAGAAAACGCTCTGCAAGATCTGTTTCAACGCGTCAGCAACTCCGCGTGCAATGCCAATGATCGCTCGGGTGTCTGCAGCGAGATGCGCGACGTCCTTTCGGCAACAGCGGATGGAAAATCCTATCTCCCCTACTACGACGGGCGCAATCAGGACAAATCGAGACAACTCCACAATCGATTGGCGGTAATACTCGCAAATGAGCCTATCCAGACCGCAGGAGAGGGAAGCGACATAAGCGCTCGGATCGATGGGCTGGAGGCGCTGCTGGGAGCTGTCCCCAACGACGAAACCTCGAACGGCACGGAGAGATCGAAGGGACTCGAAGATCTCTGCAAGGTGGTTCAAATCCTCAACCGCCGCATTGGCGACCAGTTCCACAGGGTATTCATCTCCGACTGCGCAGCGTTCGGAGGTGGGGGGTAGGGTCATGAGGCTCCGTCGCTGGCTGCCGCATGCTCTCGTCGTCTTCCTGTCGCTCCCGGCACCCGCGAGTCTTGCCAACGACAGGGAGTTCTGTGCAGAGGTAGAGCCCCTGCCGCCCTGTTTGTCGGACCCATGGTCCGTTGAGAGCACTCAGGCTCGGCTCCTGGAGCAGTTTGCAGAGGCCGCCAGAGGGGAAGACTTTCGATCGCTGGCGGCCGCGTTGAAGAACCCGGCGGCGTACGGATACCCCGATCACTACCGAGGCGAGAGCGGCGGCGAGAACCGTTCGCCCAACCAGGTTTTCTGCTCTGCGGAGGATCGGCTCCTCTACGGGTACGTCCTTGCGCGCAGCGGCACAGAAAAGCTCCTCGCGGATTTCGATCGTCTGGCCAATGGAACCGATCTTACGACCACCGACGAACTTGAGGAATTGGCCATCCCCGCACTTTGCGAGGGCCGGCACAAGGCTGAGGCCACCGACGCCGTCAGTGCGCTGATCGTTTATGTGCGACTTGTCCTGGAGGAAACATCACGATCCGCACCGCCTCCAAGGCACGATGTGGAAAATCAGGTCCGGTCCGCCCTGCAAGACGAGGTCGGAACAGGTGGCCAGATCCACACTGAGATCATCGAAAAAGCCAACGATCTCTACGGTGTCTACGAAGACCACCTCGACAGCATCAACGGCAACGCAACGAAGGTCGACGAGTACTACGCCGACATAACGCGACTGGACAGGTTCATCAGAACCTATCTCGAGACCTTCGAGGGTTACGACTCTCGCGCAGAACAACAAAGGTTCGACCGCGCGCGCCGAACTTGAAACGATCCTGCAATACAAGCGTTTCCTGTCGGACAGCGGAAATGGCGACATCTGGTCCGGCAATGTCCTTTCCTGCAGGGCCAATGAACCAGAAGGACATTGCACCCCCTACCCGTGCCCTGCGGAACCACCAACCGCTGAGAACCTGGATGCCTATCTTCGATGCTTCCAGTCGGCGGGCGTCGATGCGGTGAAACAGGCGAAGACGGCCAGTCGATCGGATTCGGATAGCGAACAGGGTTCACGTGATGCATTCATCCATTGGATCTGGAACCTCGACACCGCAGCCGCGCTGGAGGTCGACGCTGTCTTGAACCCGGCCCGGTCCGCGGCCACTGAGACGAAATGAGCCGGGTCCTAGCCATAGCTCTTTTTTGCGGCATCGCCCTGCCTGCCATCGACGTTGCGCACGCCCAACTCCAGGCGGACGCTGCGGCGGGACCGGACGACCGTAGCGCCGGCAATACGGTGGACCCGCCCCCCGAAGGTTCGGGCAATGAGCAGCCGCCGTCCGAATCCAACACTGGCGGGCCCGACGAGTCGAACCCGTCCTCTTCCCGCGACAAGGAACTGGTCTACCTCCAGGAACTCATCAGGGACGTTTCCGGGAACGATGCTCTCTCCACGGGCGACGTTGGCAGGCTGGAAGCGATCCTGGGCCGCCTCGCAACCAGACTTTATCGCGACGGCCTGACCGGCAAGCTTCGGAAACTGATCGAGGAATTCTACGCTCAGGCATTGCCGGAGCCGGTCCGCAACGAGAAGCGGGACAAACAATCCTGGGACCCGACCTTGCTGTTTCTTTTGGCACAGTCGCACGTGCTCGACTTCGAACTGGGGGACAGCCCCCTGGAAGTCACGACCCCCGCGGAACTGTTTAAGTTGCGCCGTGCAACGCTGGACAAGGCACGACGCTGGTCGGACCACACATGGGAGGCCCTGCGTCAACAACGTAGGACCATGAGCGCGGACCGCAATCGCTCATTTCGTACCGCGCTGCTGCTGCTGAAGGCACGCATCGCAATGTACGAGGGGGATGCATCCTATAGGCTTTTGGGTCCCTCGCTGGCAAAGGACCTGTCGGGCGAAAAGAACCAGCCGAACTCAACCGCGAAATACGGCGAGGCCCGCCAATACGCATTCGAGGCCGTTCTGCTGAATGACAGGAACATCCAGGCGTTGGCGATCGGCGAAGACATCGACGAGCGGGTTCGCTGGATCACCCAAGGCCGCGCGTTCGGGGGCCGGAGGTTCTTCGAAGTCGAACCCGTGATGGGACGGACAGACGGCGCCAGATGGACCCCCCTCGCCAGGCTGGCGGTCATACAGAAACGCTTGGACACAGTCGCCGGCAAGCGGGTCGAACGGGTCAATAGCGCGGAAGAAACCCTGAACCAGACGCTGAGCGACTTCCGCGACGATGTGCGCGACGCCGACCGACGCCGCCGCGAGCAGCTTGCGGCGCTTTCCCAGCAGGTGGCCGACATCCGCTACAAGATCAACCGTCAGGATCAGGAGAAAATCACTCTTCTAAGAGAGCAGACCGACCGGATCAGCACCGCATTGGCCCAGGCGAACACAACAAGGCAGTTCCTGTTGGATCGTCAAAGGGCAGTCGTCGCGGACATCGAAACCGTTGGCAAGGAGCTTTCCGATCAGCTGTATCAGCTTGCCAGCGTGGCAGGAAAACAGCACCTCACCGATCCGGACGTGTTCGGAGATTTTGCCAGTTCTGCCGGGAAGTTCTTCGACGAATTCGAGGAGCTGATCAGCGGACCGGAAGGACTCCGAGCGGCGCTGGAGAGACCCAGCCTTGAAAAACTGAGGGACGTCAAAGCGAATATCGACAACGTGCAAAAGGCCTGGCGGGAACTGGACCAGCCTGCCGGTACAACGATCGGGCGGCTTGAATTCGTACGCCAGCAGATAATAGCCAAAAGCAAAGGGATCGAAGAACGCATCGAAGGCCTCGAAAGCCGGATCAAGGAATCCTACCAAATCCACCTTCAGAAGCTGGCCGAAAAGGAAATCGAGCGAGCGGAGAACGCATTGAAAGGGATCAAGGACGCGGTGGCGAAAGTCGAGGTGGCCGCCACACCGGGAGCCTTGGAAATCAGGAATCAAATATCGGCTGCACTCCAAACGGCCATCGACGAATCCAGGTCGCGCATCGAACGGGAAATGCGATAAGTAGAAAGTCGCATCGAAAAAGCCAAAAAGCTCATCGATCTTTACAAGCGGAACAGGGCAACCGTGGGAAAGGCCGTGGCGTCGGCCAAAGTCGCGATATCCGCCGCCGGCAATGTCGTCGATGGGGTCATCACGGGAACGGCCAGCGGCGTCCTCACATCAAAGGGAAAAGCCCTTATCGAGTTCGAACGAGCCGGAACGGAGCTCGTCAAATACGTGACGCGTTCGGTCGAGAGTGTTCAGGAGGCGGAATCGACCCTTGACCAGTTGAAGTCGGACCTGGAGGCGTACCCCGCAAGACTCAAAAGGCTTGAAAGCGAGCTGACGGAGAAAGCCCTCGAGGACCAGATCAGAGATATCCAAAGAACGGCGTCGGAAAAAAAGCAAACTTTGTTGGCCCGGCTCGAGGCAGGCCGCAACCGGATCGAAACGACAATCCGCGACTACAAAGACCGTGCCGTTGCCGCCTTCGAGGTCGCAGAACACAGCATCAGGTCTGAGATCGCCGCTTTCGAAGCGGACCTGGAGGTCATAGCCGCGGAGATCAAGGGCAACGACAACGAAGCCGGCCTCGAAAGAAGAAAAGCGCGCCAATACCTCCGCCGGGCGGACGTCTTGCGACAGAAGCTGGATCGCCTCACTCTTGAATACGCGCAAATCGACACGGGCCTGGCGGAAACGAATGAGGCCATGCTCCTTGCGCAAGAGCAACGGAGGAACGAGACAAGAGCCGCACTTGCCAACTTGGAAGATACCGCAGCCGACCTGCATGCCCACCTTCGCCGGCTCGAATTCGAGGCGCAGGCACTGATCGAAAACCGGGACGCCAGCCCGATCGAGCCGCCGGTCGGCGAACTTCTGACCACCGTCGACGATACCTCCGTTTCCCTCCTGGGCCAGGAGGGAATCCGCCTGCTTTACGAGGCAAATCGGCTGGTCTTTCAGCATGCCAACTGGCTCTACCTGATGACCCGGGATCCGCAGGCCTTGAGGTGGGCGGTGACGGCCGGAAGTCAGGGTGAGTTGAAAATCGTTACCGACCGTCTTCAGGCGATCCACGGACAGATGGAGCGGACGATCGGGCGCGCCGCCCCTCGCTATTTTGTCGTCCGGATAACACCAAATGCACTAAGCACGGCAGAGTCCGACCTGGCGGCCGGCTACAGCCCTCGCCTGGTTTTCACGGTTTCACCGGAGCTGGCGGTGTTCGAGCAGACGGCACCGGAGTCCCGGGACGAACCCGAAGATTGGATCGGTGACGAACCGCATTCGATCTACAGACCGCTACCCGAGTTCCTGGTGACAGAAAAGAAGATCAAGGAAGGAGCCCGAAGGTCGTACGAGGCCGGCAATCGACAGATCGTGTTCGCGCCGTACGTCGAATCAGAAGTAGGCGCTATTAACCTGCTGTGGGACGTCTGGGTGATTCCCGAGTGGCGAGAAAGCCCCCCGCCGAACTAAGGATCGTGGGGTTGCGGCCGGTCGGCCCGACTAACTACAGCCTTCGCCGCGGACGCGAGACGGTCCCCGTTCTTCGGCAGCGCGTGCCGAACTACTCGTCCACGGCGTTCGACTACGCGCGGGTTCGTGCGCAACACAAGGCCGCGATGCGGCGGGTGACCAGCGGGGACGAGGCCAAGAACCTGATCGACGGGACGTTGAACGGAATGAACTATCGAAGCGTCCTGGGCCGGGGTCTGGGGAACACCTGGGAGCTTGTATTCCCGAAGGAATGGTCGTCTCTGAAGGCGCAGGCCCCCATTTGAGATGCTCAACCATATCGACATCGTCTTCGGCTACCTCACGTCTCCCGAGCGAATGGCAAGCGAGAGCGATTCCCGAGGACGAATCGTGGTGGCCGAGGAAGAGTTTGGTGCCGGGCCTGAAGGTGTATCGGCGATCGGACCGACCGGCCCCGCCGAGGATCAACGCTGTACCGGGCCCTTTGAGCAAATCGAATGCTTTGTCGCCAGTTACGAGCGGCATCTCCAACGCCAGAAGAAATTCGACCCTCCCGAGACAGATGGTCGACCGGCAAACAAGCCCCCGAAGCCATACCGTTTCCTGGGGAGCGCCGCTGCGCGCGCGATTCGGGTCGATATCCTCGAACGGATGGACAGGCTTCTTCCCACACTTGGACAGATGACGGGAGAGGAGTCACTAAGCAACGAACAGGATGAGTTGGTGACCCTGTTGACCTTGGGGAATGGGCGCGCCGTTGCACCGGTCTTCCCCGGCGTCGCCGGCTGGACAACGGAGTGGTGGTACGCGCGGGAGTATGAGACGCGACAGAAAGCCAAAGTCCTGACGCAGGAAATCGTTGAAGATGAGATGCTTGGCGCGTCCGAGGCCTCGGTCCTTGGACCAATCGAACTGGGCCGAATCTGGCAATCGATCGAGAACCTCTACGGAGATGTCGAATCCGATGGCCGTTCGATTTCGACCCTGCTCAGCGAAATCAGCGATGCCAGGGACAGCCTGCAACTTGCGGTGGACACGCTGGAAAAGACGAAGGCCGCGTTCCGGCTTCCACAGATCCTGATCGAACGCCTTTTGGCCGACTACAGGACGAGCCGTCAGCAACTGCACTTTGCAGAGAAACTCGCAGAGGCCCTGAAGAAGGGATCGGGCGAGTCGGTAGCAACGAACGAGGATGTTGAAAAACTGATTGCCCTCGCCAAGATCTACCGCAGATACGAGTGCTCGCGCGGTTGGAAACTCGCACCCAAAACGCAGGACACCCAGTTCGATCAAGACTTCATAGACCGGGCGCTCTCAAAGCTGCCGGCCGCTTACGAATTTGATATCCAGGAACTGATGAACGCTGCTTCCGGATCGGCGAGCGGTCAATCCGCCGGCCCTATCCCGCGGGAAATCGACTTGGATTCTCCAGGGGGGCCTTGCGTGGAAGGCCCGTTCAGCCGGGCCGTGAGTCTGCACGGTGAACAGGCCGCAACATTGTTGGGACGATGACTGGAAGCGCGGATTGATCGGTTCAGTTACAGACGCGAATCTCGCGTTCATCGGCCAAATAGTTGGCTATTTCAGAAACGAAAGGTCCACGGAACGCACATGAGAGCCGACTCATCGTCCATGGTCGGTGCCAATCGAAGTGGTCGATCCGGAACGTTCGCATTCATTCTCGCTGCACCGCTGCTGCGACCAATCCGATCGATCAAAGGCGTCAGTTCTTCTCCAGCCACATTAGAAAGTGCTTCCCTTCTTCAAACGCTTTCAAGGTGTACGAGTTTGTCTTCACGAGGCCGGCGTGATAGCGGTAGTCCCCGGGCAAATCATCCACCGAACAGGCGCGTTTTTCCGCTTTCGGCCCCCGGATCGCACTGTTGAAGAAGATGGCGGTCACAGGGCTCGCATTGGCCGCACCGTCGATGGCCAGCACGGACACAATATGACCCTGTTTTCCGTAAACAGTGCCGCCAAGTGCCTCGACGCTGGTCATTGCCACACGTTTCGCCTTAGCCGCGGCCAGTTCCGGCTGGATCGAGACGTCCTTCGATCCAGTGATTTCCCCGACCCTCTTTAGCCAGTCGAGGAAATCGAGATACTCCCGCTTCAATCGAAACCGTTTGTCGACGTACTGTTCAAGCGCTTCTGCCCAGACCTCATGGTGCGCAGGAGAACGTTTTGTGTCGGTAGCGGCGATGTTATTCACCCATTTCCGGAATTTGAGCTCAGCCACACGCAGCTGTTCGGCGTTGTGGAGGGGAAAATCGCCGTGACCCGTGTGGGCCAAGGCAAGGACGATCGAATAGGACTGGCAGGTGTCCGAGTTGGCCTGTGGAACCGAATCCAAGAAATAGTCGGACGAAGACTGCGCATATGCGTGGCCGGTGAGCGTGAGGAAACATATGGCAGCCGTTGCGCATAGTCTCATAAGAAGTCCCTCCATAACCCCGAACGACACCTCACCATACCGCGGCCATGCAAAGCGCATATGCTGCACATTCGGGAACATGCCAAAAGCGCGTTTCTGCAGGTCATGCTTCGCCGTTGACCCGCCGGGTATCCTTAGTCTCTTTGCTTCCCCACCGGCATCGCATAAGTGACCGGACCGTCCGCGTAGTTGGTTCGCGACAGCCAGTCCGCCGGATAACCCACCGGGATCGCGTCGGTCCGGTCCTCGGGCGGTGGATTGATATAGCCGTCCGAGTATTTCGCGATCAGGGTTTGTCCGAGGCCCGCCCAGCGGTTGAGCACCTGGCGTGCGTTCTCTCCCGACCGCTCCGCCGCCAGCGCCTGCGCTGCCGCGGCATCTGCCGTCTCGGCAAGTTCGGCCTCGACCTCCGCCACCATGTCGAAGGCCCGGTCCTCGAGTTCCCGCTGCAACGGCCTGATATCGGCCGCGATCATCCGGCGCCAGTTCAGGCGCGCCCAGTTGGCGACGAAGTCGAACACCCACCAGGCCGCGTTGGCATCGTACGCGCGCGGGTTGCCGGTCTGATAGCTCTCGGGCAGCTCGCCGGCGCCGGCCCAGAACGGCGCAAAGACGCTCGTATAGCTCACGTCCGGAGCAAACCACATGATGGCGCCGGCGGCCTCCGACTGGTCGGGGTGGCGTTCGCAGACATAGGTGTAGCCCTGGTAGAACACCGAGATCGCCCGTTCCCATGCGCCGTACTTTCGTGCATCGCCGTCGCCCACGTCGCTCTGCAGCCCGTCATAGGGGCCAACAAACCGATGCGGATCGCCGTAGGGTCCGGCGGCAACCCCGCGGGTCATGTCGAATTCGGTACCTTCGTAATGGTCGCGATAGAGGTCGAAGATCTCTTCGCGGGTGAGCTTGCGGCTTGGCTCGACCGAAAAGGGGTAGGCCCGGGTATAGGTGTCTTCGACCCAAGGGCTGAGGCCCAGATCTGGGTTCACCCGGTCGAAAACCCGCCAGATCCGCCGCAGCGAATAGTAGGGGTGGTTGTACTCACCCGGACTGATCGCCCGCATCTAGTCCAGCGCGGGGGTCTTTTTCGGGTCCCAATAGCCGACGGCCTGCAGGTCTTCCAGCAGATGGTCGGAGTGGATCTGGTCGGGGTCATGGCCGGTGACGTCGCGGATCCGGAACGTGTTGGCCGCAACGAAAACCCCGCCGTCGGGCACCCGCTGCGCGATCCAGGCGCTGTGGTGCGTCTCGCTGGGGAGCGCGCACATCTCGAAGACCCAGGCTTCTTCCAGGTCGGCGACCAGAAGGGTCTCGCCTTCGGAATAGTAACCATGGGTGTCGATCAGCCGGCCCATCAGCTCGATCGCGTCACGGGCCGTGCGACACCGCTCCAGCGCGATGCGCGAGAGCTCCGAGCTGTACATGATGCGGATATGCTTGTCGGCGTTCGCCTCTGCGGCCGCCACGAACTTCGGCTCGTAGTTGGCGCCGTTCGTGCACTCGCCCATCATCAGGCTGTGCTCGTTCACAATGCCGTAATTGCCGTCGTAATAGCCGTAGGTGTGCGCCACCTGGTCGATCTCGCCAATCGGTTCCGTTTGTGGCCAGCCGGGCGTGTCGTAGAACGGCCCCCGATCCTTCGCCACCAGCCGGGAATAGGGATAGGCCTCGGGAAGGACCGGCCGCTTGGCGCCGGGCGCATGGTCGGCGGCCGGCACGTGCACCACGCGCTGGTCGGAAAGCTCGTCGTCGTCGGAATGGGTCACGACCATCGCGCCGTTTGCCGTGGCGCCTTTGGTGAAGATCATCGTCGTGCACATGAGGGGCCTCCGTTCTGGAACGCATGGCAATCCCGATCCGGCAGCCTAGCAGGCTGATGCGTGACTTGCATGACGCTCTGCCCCACAATCCCGAGAGTGTTTGGTTGGACAGCGAGGTCCCGCGATGGACAGTTGGTGGGGAACGAAGGTGGTCGACGCCGACCTGGCGATCGAGGAGCACGAATGGGTGCACGAGGCGATCAGCAGGATCGAAGCGGATTTTGCCCGATCCTCGGACACCCACCTGATTAGGCTGGAGCTTCCCCGCTTCGCCGATGCTGGCATCGACCTTTATATGAAGGACGAATCAACCCATCCGTCCAACAGCCTGAAGCACCGGCTTGCGCGCTCGCTCTTTCTCTATGGCCTCTCCAATGGCCGGATCCGACGCGGGCGGCCGATCGTCGAAGCGTCCTCCGGGTCGACGGCGATCTCGGAAGCCTATTTCGCCCGTTTCCTGGGCCTGCCCTTCATCGCGGTCGCGCCGAAAAAGACTGCTCGGGCCAAGATCCAGGCGATCGAGTATCTCGGCGGCGAGGTGCGCCTGGTCGAGCCCACGGCGATCTACGAAGAGGCCCGCCGGATTGCCGCGACCAGCGGCGGTTACTACATGGACCAGTTCACATTCGCCGAACGCGCGACCGACTGGCGCGGCAACAACAACATCGCCGAAAGCCTGTTCTCCCAGATGCGCCTGGAACGTCACCCCGTGCCCACCTGGGTGGTCGTCAGCGCCGGAACCGGCGGCACCTCCTCGACCATCGGTCGATACATCCGCTACCGGTCGAACCACATCGGCACGACAAGGCTGTGCGTGGTCGATCCGGAGAATTCCGTCTTCTTCGACTACTACAGGACCGGCGACTGCAGCCTTCGCCTGGACCGGGGCTCGCGCATCGAAGGCATCGGCCGGCCCCGGGTGGAGGCGTCGTTCATTCCCACGGTGATCGACCGGATGATGAAGGTCCCGGATGCCGCCAGCATGGCCGCGATCCACTGGCTGGAGCGCCGGATCCACCGCAAGTGCGGCGGGTCGACCGGCACCAATCTGGTCGGGGCCCTCAAGATCGCAGAGGAGATGATCGCGACCGGTCAGACCGGGTCCATTGTGGCGCTGATCTGCGACCCTGGAGGCCTCTACTTGGACAGCTACTACGACCAGGGATGGATCGACGAACAGGGCCTGGACCTGGCACCCCATTTAGAGGCGTTGGAGGCATTGACGGCCGCGCGCTGACCTGAAAGGAGTGCGGACGACTGTTGCGACAGAGATCGTCAGGCAACCAACCGGGGGACTTCGAGCCATGAGCGTCTATCGTCTGGGCCAACACGGGCCGGATTTGCCCCCGAAGGACGAGTACTGGATCGCGCCGTCGGCGGCGGTTCTCGGCCAGGTGAGACTGGGCCAGGACGTGTCGGTGTGGTTCGGCGCCACGATCCGGGGCGACAACGAACCCATCACCATCGGCGAGGGAACGAACATCCAGGAAAAGGCGACCCTGCATGTGGATCCCGGCTTCCCCATGACCGTCGGGCCCGGCAGCACCATCGGCCACAATTCAGTCATCCACGGCTGCACCATCGGGCCCGGCAGTCTGGTCGGCATGGGGGCAACCATCCTCAATGGCGCGCGGATCGGGGCGAACTGCCTGGTCGGCGCCAATGCCCTGGTGACGGAGGGCAGGCAGTTCGATGACGGTTCGCTGATTGTCGGCACGCCGGCAAAGTCGCTAAGGAAGCTGCGCGACGAAGAGGTCGCCGCCATCAAACAGGCTACCGAGGACTATGTGAATCGGTGGCGGTATTATGCCCGCGAGCTTGTCCCGCTGCCGGAGTAGCCGTGCGAGGACGAGCAGTCTCCAGGGCAGCAGGGTCATGAGAGCCCGGAACAAGTTCGAACCCGATCAACAGGGAGGTTCCGATGAAGAGGATTTCCGCAGACGCGTTTTCTCCCGAAGCGGTGGTGGAGGAACTGCTCGACGGCAGCGGTGCGGTGCTCCTGCCGCAACTCTTCACGGCGGAGCAGGTTGCAGAAGCGCGGGATGTCATTGTCGGTGAAACGGCGGACGACAGGATCACCGGATCGCATTTCAACAAGGACGACCAGGATGCCCTGCTCCAGCGCAGGGTCTGGAACCTGATCGCGAAAGGCAATGTCTTCGTCGACATGCTGCTGCACTCTCAGATCGTCGCCAGCATGCAGACGTTTCTGGGGTCGGAGTTCATCATGGGGTCGATCTGCGCATCGCGCCTCATGCCGGGATTTGGCGGCCAGGAACCCCACATCGACTATCCCTATTGGGACTTCTACCGGACCGGCACGTTCCCGGCGCGCACCAATTCGTCGTTCCCGTTGAACTGCCAGGCGACCTTCCTGATCGATCCCTTCACCGAAGATAACGGCGCAACGGCCTATCTCCCAGGGTCGCAGAAGAGCCTGCGCTATCCCGGCCCGGAGGACGCCTTCTTCGACCGCTGCGAACGCATGACGGGGGAACCGGGAGACGTGGTTCTGTTCTATGGCGCGACATGGCATTGCGCCATGCCCAACAGAAGCGACGGGGGACGGGCCGGCATCCTCGTTGAGTTCTTGCCGAAGTTCGTGAAACCGATCGAAGACCTTCTGAGCGACCTCGATCGGGACTTCCTCGACAAGGCAGACCCGATGCTGCGCCAGATGCTGGGGTTCTCCTATCCCTGGCCGTCGTCACCGCCCCATCCGCCGTTCCCGAACGACGAAGCCGCGTGAACCCTCGCATGCACCGATGCAAGCGGCGATCGGTTCGGTGAAGACCTTCGACTACGTCATCGTCGGCGCAGGGTCCGCGGGGTGCGTCCTGGCCAACCGGCTCTCCGCCCAGGCCGGCAACAGCGTCTGCCTCTTGGAGGCCGGGCCCGCCGACCGGAGCATCTTCATCCGCATGCCGGCCGCCTTGACCTTCCCCATCGAAAGCAAGGTCCTGAACTGGGGTTTCGTCAGCGAACCTGAGCCGCAGCTCGGCGGACGCCGGATCGGCCAGGCCCGCGGGCGCTGCCTGGGCGGCAGTTCCTCGATCAACGGCATGGTCTTCGTGCGCGGCGACCCGCGCGACTATGACCAGTGGAAGCAGTTCGGCGTCACCGGCTGGGACTTCGATGACTGCCTGCCCTATTTCAAGCGCCTGGAGTCCTTCGAAGGCGGCCGCGACCCCAACCGCGGCGGCAACGGCCCCTTGAGCGTCGTGCGCAGCCGCGCAACACATGTTTTCTATGAACGCTTCCTGGAGGCGGGCAAACAGTTCGGTCTGCCGCACGCCGAAGACTACAACAGCCGGCAGCATGAAGGCGTGCATGTCACCCAGGCCACGATCCGGGACGGCGTGCGCAGCAGTACCGCCGAGGCCTATCTCGACCCGGTTTTGCACCGGGATAACCTGACCGTCGAGACGGGCTGTTTCGTCCAACGCATCCGCTTCGATGGAAAAACCGCGGTCGGCGTCGACTGCATCGTCAAAGGCGCCCAAAGGACCATCAACGCCACCAAGGAAATCATCCTCTGCGCCGGCGCGATCGGGTCCCCGCATCTTTTGCTGCTGTCGGGCCTGGGCCACGCCGACCGGCTGGCGGAGCATGATATCCCGGTCGTCGCCCATCTGCCGGGCGTCGGCGAGAACCTCCAGGATCACGTGGTCGCGCAGTTGCGCTATCGCTGCGACAAACCCGTCTCGGTCAACCGGCAGCTGGGCCTGCTAGGCCGCGCCAGGCTGGGATTGGAATGGATCCTGTTCAAGCGCGGGCTCGGCGCGTCCAACTTCTTCGAGACAGGCGCCTTTTTCGACGGCGGCAGCGAGGCCGGTTACTTCAACCTCCAGCACGAGTTCCTGCCCTTCCTGGCCGACTTCCAGGACGGCAAGGTGACGCTGGGCGACGGGTTCCAGTATTTCGTCAGCCAGATGCGGCCCTCAAGCCGCGGCCGTGTTCGCCTGAAATCGGCGGATCCGAAGATGCACCCGGCGATCATGTTCAACTACCTGGACGACCGCCGCGACTTGCAGGAGATGCTGGACGGCATTCGCATGACGCGAGAGATCGCACGCCAGCCCGCCTGGGACGGCTTTCGCAGCGCCGAGATGGACCCGGGGCCGGATCTCGACACCGACGAAGAACTCGCGCGCTGGTTTCGCACCACCGCCAACACCGAACACCATCCCGTCGGCACCTGCCGGATGGAAGATGACGAACATGCGGTGACCGACACGGCAGGCCTGGTCCACGGCGTGGAAAACCTGCGCATCGTCGACGGCGCGATCCTGCCGTTGATCCCCACGGCCAACGTCAACGCGCCGATCATCATGGTCGCGGAGAAGATCGCCGACCAGATCCTGGGACTGCCGCCCCTGCAGGCGGAGTCGCTGCACTAGCCGGCCTCAAGCAAGCAGACAGCGGGGCCGCCTTGACCCCCTCGCCCAGCGAAGCGCTCAGCTTTGCCGGATGTCGATCTTCCTGCCGACGGGTTGCGACGCGGCGCGTTTGGCGATCTTGATGCAGAGGATGCCGTCCTTGAATTCCGCATCGATGGTTTCGCCGTCCGCATCGGCCGGGATCCGGAATGAGCGGTGGAAGGCGCCGTATTCCCGTTCGGAGAAGAAATAGGTGCGACCCGATTCCTCGTGCTCGTAGCGTTTCTCGCCGCGCACCATGACCGTGTTCTCATGCAACGAGACGTCCACGTCCTCCGCCTTGACGCCCGGCAACTCCACGTTGATCTCGTAGTGGGTGTCCAGCGCCGACGCGTCGGACTTGGGTGCGAACCAGTCGGCCACCGTGCTGCCCACGTTGCGGAGCGATTCGTAGAGGTTCGGCCACAGACCGGCCGTATGGGATTTCTCGACCATGTGCGCCTCCAATCATAAAGCGTTATCCCCCAAGTCTGGCCGACCGGCGGCTTCTGCGCCTTGACCGACGTCAATATGGAGCGGGCCGCGTTTGTCCGAGAGGCGGCAATGCCGGTTGATCGCGGTTTCTCTCGGCGGCTTAGTGGGTGCATTGCTTTTCGGATCGGCAAAGGAATCCGGCACCGTGATCACATCCGTGGAAGTCCGTGACGGCGGCGAGGCGTTGACCGCCCGCTGGGAAGACGGCCGGTCGCTCAGGTTCCACGCGATCTGGCTTAGGGACAACGCCCCGGACGCGGAAACCCCCTCGCCGGAGAACGGCCAGCGGCTGGTGACGTTACGCGAAATCCCGCCGGACACGCATATCCTGGCAGCGGCGGTGGAAGGCGACGCGCTGGTGGTAACCTTCGGGTCGGAGCAAAAGACGGTCGCCTTTCCGGCCGGCTGGCTCAGGGACAATGCCTACGACGGAAATGAGAAACCGCCGTCCGGCTGGACGGCGCCCGATATCGAGACCTGGGATGCCGACCTGGCGGCGGACCTTCCCCGCGCCGACTTCGCCGATATCGCGTCCCGCTCGGCTGCGCTGCGCGACTGGCTTGCCCGCGTGCGGCGTTTCGGAGTCGCGACGCTGTCGGGCGGGCCTGTTGAAAGCGGTGCCCTGCTCCAGCTCGCCGCCCTGTTCGGGCATGTGCGCGAGACCAACTACGGCAAGTGGTTCGACGTGCGCAGCGAGATCAACCAGACCAACCTGGCCTTCACCGGCCTCGGCCTGCAGGCGCATACCGACAACCCCTATCGCGACCCGGTTCCGACGTTGCAGGTCCTCTATTGCCTGGAGAACTCGGCGGCGGGAGGCGACTCACTGGTTGTCGACGGCTTCCGTGCCGCCCAGCGGTTGCGCGACGAAGCACCCGGGGATTTCGACTTGTTGTCGCGCTATTGCGCCCGCTTCGACTATGCCGGCACGGCCGATGTGCATCTGGCGGCGCGGCGGCCGATGATCGAGCTGGCACCGGACGGCGAGCTGATCGCCGTGCGGTTCAACAACCGCTCGCTGGCGCCGGTGACCGACATCCCCTTCGACGACATGGCCGCCTACTACGCGGCCTATCGTCGTTTTGGCGAGATCATCGACGATCCGGCGATGGCCGTGTCGTTCAAGCTGGCCCCCGGCGAGGGCTTCATCGTCGACAACACCCGCGTCCTGCATGCCCGCACAGCCTATTCCGGTACCGGTACGCGCTGGCTTCAGGGCTGTTACGCCGACAAGGATGGGCTTCTGTCGACACTCAGGGTGCTGGAGGAAAACCCATGACCATGCCCGACTCCTCTACAATCTCCCCGGACACCATCGTTGCTTTCATCAGCGACATCCTCGAACGCCGCGGCGCCGACTCCTACCTGGGCGAAGCGGTCACCATGTCCGAACACATGCTGCAGGGCGCACAGTTGGCCGAACAGGCGGGCGCCAACGATGACCTGGTCGCGGCCGCGCTGTTGCACGACATCGGCCACTACACCAACGAATTTCCCGAGAACGCGATGGAAAAAGGCACCGACAACCGCCACGAAGAGGCGGGCGCGGCCGTGATCGCACCCTACTTTCCCGCGTTGGTGACCGACTGCGTGCGCTGGCACGTTGACGCCAAGCGCTATCTTTGTGCAACCGACCCGCAATACTTCGACCGGCTGTCCGCGGCGTCGGTACACACGCTGAAGCTTCAGGGCGGGCCGATGAGCGACGAAGAGGTCGCGGCGTTCCGAAAGCAGCCCCACCTGGACGCGATCATCCAGGTGCGGAAATGGGACGAAGCCGGCAAGGTCCCCAGCACGCCCACGCCCCCTTCGCGCACTACGCACCGCTGCTGCAGCGGGTCGTCGACCGGCACACGGCGGAGTGACGCCGAGACACGCATCGAGACACGCATATCGACACCGTGAGCAAGCGGATATATCCCTAACACTATAGACCGGTTACATCCCTGACAGTTTTGGTTGGTTGTGCCTTGGGCCGGGGCGGCCGCCCCGGCCCGAAGCGTTGGAACTTCTGTGTTCTCCGGTCGATGATCCCGAGGTTGATATCGGCGAAGCAGAGCAGCCAGTGTCCGTCTTCGATCTCTCGGATACCGATGGGCTCTCCTGGGAGAGCTTCTGAGACGAAGAT
>Ga0209782_1000052_pt1 | contig 57353 bp, 55 predicted proteins | sample WorMetmaBAHAMAS1_FD_187390 | JGI IMG/M metagenome (GOLD analysis project Ga0209782, IMG submission 187390) | Marine gutless worms symbiont microbial communities from Max Planck institute for Marine Microbiology, Germany - Inanidrilus... | ecosystem: Host-associated > Annelida > Digestive system...
AACCCGCCATGATGATCATCCGGGCCGATGGTCACGGTGAGATCGCCTTCGGCGCAATGCAGGCAGGCCTCGATCTCGAATACAGCCGGTCGATGGTTTTCTTCACCTGGGACGGCTTCGACGAAATGGACGAGACCACCCTCAAAGCCGAGCGGGCGACTTCTTCAACAGCCTGCTAGACCGCCTCGAGGTGCTGCCCGCCCCCGATTGCTGACGCGCTAGCTTCCGGCCGGCCAAAGCCACGCGGCGCCGCGGACGCCGCTGGAATCGCCGTGGCGGTTACGCACCAGCCGGGTGTCGGCCCGATCCGAGAACACCCAGCCCTGCCACAGATCCGGCACTGCTTCGTAAAGCACCTCGACATTCGAAAGCCCGCCGCCGAGAACAATGACGTCCGGATCGAGAACGTTGATGACGCCAGCCAAGCCGCGGGCGAGGCGCTGTGCATATCGGGCCATCGCCGCGGCGGACTCAGGGTCTGGATCGGCCGCGCAGGCGTCGGCCGCGATCGTTTCCGCGGTCGCCTGGCGGCCCGTAGCGGCCTCGTAGTCCCGTTCGAGGCCGGGGCCGGAGAGGAACGTCTCGATGCATCCCCGCTGTCCGCAGTAGCACGCGGGCCCGGGACGTTCGTCCTCGGTCGGCCAGGGAAGGGAGTTGTGACCCCATTCACCGGCGATGGCGTTCACGCCGGTGAGCACGTGGCCTCGAACGACGATGCCGCCTCCGACACCGGTGCCGAGGATGACGCCGAACACCACGTCGGCGCTAGCGGCGGCGCCGTCAGCGGCCTCGGATACGGCGAAGCAGTTGGCGTCGTTGGCCAGCCGCACCGGCCTGCCGAGCGCCGTGGCGAGGTCGGTTTGAAGCGGGCGGCCGATGATCCAGGTGGAGTTGGCGTTCTTGACCAGTCCGCTGGCCGGAGAGACGGTGCCGGGAATGCCGATACCGACGCTGGCGGCCGGACCCGATCGGGCTTCGAGTGCCTCGACCATTTTGGCGACCGCGGCAACGGTGGCGCCATAGTTGCCGGCCGGAGTCGGTACCCGAAGCCGAGCTCGTTCGGCGCCCGACGCATCGAGCACGATGCCTTCGATCTTGGTTCCACCGAGGTCGATGCCGATGCGCATGACAAAGAAAGGGGGACGGAACCGGCGGAACGCCCAGTGCTATGGGAGGGAGTGGCGGTCAGCCAACGTCCAGCATTTCGTGCGGGAGCGGACCGTCGAGGGGTTCGAGCGCGTGAAATTCGCCGTGAATGAATCGTGCCCCGGGGTAAACCGCCCGCTGGGCATGGCTGTCGGCGCCCCCATCGGCCGACACGGTATTCCGCCGGCTGTGGTCGGCGGCAATGGTCGAATCGGATGTCATTTCCTGAGTGCCCCACCTTCACTGTTTGTTTTCTGCCGTCTCGGAAATACGGAAGTATTTCGCGCGGTTTCTTTGGTTTTTTCTTATCTCTCCCGTTCCCAGGGCGAATCGCCCCGCTTTGTCGACCCTTGAGTAATATAAATGTAGGATCGTGTCAATGGAGATCACACAGCATATTGTGGTGAGATGGCCAACAATTTCGCCGATGGTAAGGAGTCGTGACTCGCAACCGATGATTCCATTGACTCCGCCGGAGCCACGATTTGGGTGCATTCGGGACTCGATTGGAGTCAAGAGGGTTTGTCCGGATTTCCCCATATCTTGGGAATTAAGCTTTCGATAGCACAAAGTTTAGTGTAACAATCGAACGCGGCGATGTTCGGATTGCAACGGTACGAGCGCCTTCCGCGCTCGCCGGTCCCGGTCTGGTAAAGAACCGATACTTACGCATCCCGGGGCGAATATCGGCGGTCATAAATAATCGGCCCGACCGCATTTGGAGGCGGCAGCGGAAATCGAATGAACAGTTCCCTCGGCATCACCCAGCAGGGCCTCGATACCGCGCTGGAGGTCAAGGAGCACTACCGCCACGGGCGGCCGCTGTGCCTGCGGGACGACGGCGACCGCATGCTGTTGCCGGAATACCTGCTCAACCCGGATCTCGAACTTCGCGGCTATGACGATCCCTTGCCGCTGGCCATGGTCGCGGCCCGTGATCCGGAGCCGCCCATGGCATTGGCGGCAGCGGCGCGATTGAGCCCGCTCGCCGGGGGCGCGCGCCTGATCGGCGGCGTCTATGGCGTGCTCGGCGAGACGACGCGCCACGACCTTGTGCGCCAGTGCGTGAGTCTCGTGACGGATGCTGCCTTCGACCCGGCGGCGATCGCCCGCGTGCGGGCGCACGCGGAACGTATTGTCGTTCACACGCGACGAGAATACACGCTGGCGCTAAGGCGCAATCTGCAGTCGCTGATGGACGGCGGTATCGCGCCGCGCCGCTTCGTCCGCGAGTTCTTCCAGCTCACCGAGGCCGGCAACATGCGTCACGACATCCGCCGGCGGCTGATCATCAGCCTGTTGCTGTCGCCGGCCATCCGTCCGAGCACCAAGTTCCTGATGCTGGAGAACTTCTACCGCATGCCCCGGCCGGTGCGGGTCGGCATCATCTCGGCGCTGCTGCGCGCCGAACCGACTCGGCACATCGAGATCATGAAGGAAGAGCTCCGCTGGGTGATCCAGCAGGAGCGCCTCGCCCGCGAAGCCCACTGACCACAGTTCGGAATGCACGGCGATCGTTCCCGCCCGCCCGCGCGGCTGCTATGGTTCGACCAAAGAACCGATTGCGAGGGCGGGAGACCACGATGCCGGCGGACGTGCGCTACGTATTCGAAGGCCAACCGGAGCCCGGCGAGACGCGGGAGGTGGCGCAGGGAGTCCACTGGCTGCGCATGCCGCTGCCGTTCAAGCTCGACCACATCAACCTGTGGCTGCTCGCCGACGGTGACGGCTGGACCATCGTCGATACCGGGATCAACCGCGCCGAAACCCGCGACGCCTGGAAGAAGGTATTCACCACCCATCTCGGGGAGCGGCCATTCAAACGGGTCATCGTCACCCACTTCCACCCCGACCACATGGGCCTCGCCGGTTGGCTCACCGAGCGGTTCAACGTGCCACTGTGGGCGCCGCTGGCGGAGTGGGCGTTCGGGCGCATGGTCAGCCTCGATGCCGGCGATGGGTCCCGCCAGCAGTTCCGGCGTTTCTACCAGGACGCCGGGTTCGACGATGCCATGCTGATCCTCGTCGAGGAGCGGTTCGGGGGCTATGCGCGTCGGGTGTCGCCGCTGCCGGCGAAGCTGCGCCGCATCCGCGACGGCGAGGTGATCGAGGTCGACGGCCGCGGCTGGCGGGTGATCGTCGGCACCGGACATTCGCCCGAGCACGCCTGCCTTTACTGCGAAGATCTCGGCGTGCTGATCTCCGGCGACCAGATCCTGCCGCGGATCAGCCCCAACATCAGCGTCTGGCCGCAGGAGCCCGAGGCCAACCCGTTGCGCCTGTACCTCGACTCCCTGCCGCGGTACCGCGCGCTCCCCGACGACACCCTGGTGCTGCCCAGCCACGACTGGCCGTTCACCGGGCTGCATGCGCGCCTGGAGGCGCTGGCCCATCACCACGACGACCGCCTCGACGAAACGCTCACCGCCTGTGCCGAACCGGTCACCGCCGTTGGCGTCCTGAAGCGCCTGTTCACCCGGGAACTGGATTCCCACCAGCTGTTCTTCGCCGCCGGTGAATCCTTGGCCCACCTGCATTTCCTCGCCGGCCAGGGGCGCATCGAGGAACGGCGCCACGATGGCGGCCCGTGGACCTACCACCGGACCGAAGCCCCTGCGGCAGAACGTTAGGGACTTAGTCGAGCGCCGGTTCGCGGGGACCTCCGGCACGGGCCCAGGCGTCGAGGCCGCCGGCGAGATGGCGGACGTTGGCAAGTCCCGCTTCCCGCGCCGATTCCAGTGCCAGCGCGGAACGCTCGCCGTAGGCGCAGTAGAACACCACCTCGGTTCCGGCACGGTCGATCAGCGCGCGGAACGGGCTGCCGGCCTTCAAGGCCTCGCCGAGGCTGCCGTAGGGCAGGTGGATGGAGCCGGGAATGACGCCGTCGCGGCGGCGTTCGCCGGCCTCGCGCAGATCGACGAAGGCGACCGAGGGATCGTCGACGCGGCTGCGGGCGTCGGCGGCATCCAAAGACAGCGCGGCCAGTTCCGGGGCGCCCTGTTCGAGGCCGATGGCAAGGTTGGCCGGAACCGCCACGTCCATCATCTTTGGATCGGCGAGGTCGAGGCCATCCATGATCGCCGCATACTCCTCGGCGGAAGCGACCTGCAGGCGGGGGTTGAATCGCCGTTCCTCGCCGATCGTGCTGACCGTATCTCCCTTGTAGTCGTGTCCGGGATAGACCAGCGTCGGGTCGGGCAGGGTCAGCAGCTTCTCGGTGATGGATGCGTAGGCGGCGCGGGAATCGCCGTTCTGAAAGTCCGTCCGCCCGGTACCGCGGATCAGCAGCGTGTCGCCGGTGAACACCCGATCATCCATCAGAAAGCAGTAGGAATCGTCGGTGTGGCCGGGGGTGTGCAGGGCAGTCAGGCGGACACCACCAATTTCGATAGCCTCGCCGTCGCCGACCCGCATGGAGACGACATCGACCATGCTTTCGCGGCCCATCACGGTGATGCAGCGGGTTTCGTCGCGGAGCCGCCGGAGCCCGCTGACGTGGTCGGCGTGGACGTGTGTATCGAGCGCCTTGACCAGCCGCACGTCGAGTTCTCCGAGCAGCCTCAGATAGCGATCGGTCTTGTCCTCGACCGGATCGATGATGACGGCCTCGCCGCCGGGGCCACCGGCGAGCAGATAAGTATAGGTGCAGGAAACGTCGTCGAAGAGCTGGCGGAAGATCATTCGATCCCCCCGAATTGTACCGCCTTCGGTTATCGCATTGCCGCCGTTTTCGGCTCGGGGCGGTCGACGGGTGTACCGCAGTACAGATCGTAGAGTGTGGCGATCACCGCGCTGGCTTCATCGCCGCCAAGGGAATAGTAGATGGACTGGGCCGAGCGCCGGGTCTTCACCAGGCCGTCGTGGCGCAGTCGCGCGAGGTGCTGGGACAACGCGGACTGGCTCAATCCGACCACACGCTCAAGCTCACCGACGCTGCGCTCGTTGTCGACGAGCTGACACAGAACCATCAGCCGATGCGGGTTGCTCATCGCCTTAAGCAGCGTGCTGGCGCGCCGGGCGTTCTGTTCCAATTTCTCCAGTTCCATGTCCATGGCGTCAGCTTTCGTGACCCGGAGGCCGCAACTCCGCGCGTCCGGGTTTAATACGGCATCCTGTTGTATAAGATTATTGTAATACACGAAAGCGATTGGTTCCACCCTGGCGATCGCCGCGGCCTTGAAGGCAGGTCGGCCGGCCGCGATACTGCGGCTGGCCCAGCGCAACAGCAGGGGGGTACCTCGATCCCATGAGCCGAACGATCCTCGACGTTCAGGGGTTGGCGTGCCCGCTGCCGGTGTTGCGTGCCAACAAGGCGCTCCGACCGCTTGCGGCCGGCGACGAATTGGAGGTGTTGGCCACCGATCCCGCGGCGCCGGCGGACTTCGTCCAGTTCTGCGAGACCGCGGGGCACGCACTGGTATCGTCGGACGAGACCGGCGGCGTGTTCACGATCGTGGTGAAAAAGGCCGGGTAGGGGGCGCAACGCCCCTTGGAGTTCGAGTGCACGAACAGCGGGCGGGCGGGTTTGAAACCCGCCCCTACGGATCTGCGAACACGACCTCTCCGGTGAAGCGACCCTCGGTCACGTAGGGGCGGGTTTCAAACCCGCCCATAGACGTGCGATCGGTTGTTGCCCAAAAAAACCCGGAGATTCGGCGCTAGTTCGTCACCGAGGCCGGGCATTCGGCGGCGCCGAGGATCGGGCCCGGGCGCTCGTCCTGGACCAGTACGGCGCATCCTTCGCCCTTGGCCAGCATCAGATCGGCGACGTCGTAGGACTTGGAGCCGCCGGACCAGCCGCCGATCCGGCGCATCTCGCGGACCGCGTGGTGGTTGGTCAGGGTCTTGCCCTTGTTCTCCCCGGCCTTGACCTGGGTTGTGCGGGCCCTTTCGAAGCGCACGAGCCAGACCCCGGCCGATGCCGCCGCCTCGCCGTTGACGGCGATGGCGAGGCCGCCCCCGGAACGACGAGTGACGTCGACATCGATTCCCTTGTCCTTGGCACGCTTTGCCATTCGGATCGCCTGCTCGACCGCGCCCCGGTTGGACCCGACCGTCTGCATGGTGCCGCCGACGATCATCTGCGGCGTGTACACCTGCCCGCGCGAGCGGATGGCGAAGTTGTAGGCCCGCTGGCGGGCGGTGAACGCCGGGTCGGAGAACACGTCCTTCCAGCGCCCGGCGAGGCCGTAGACCAGATCGTCCCAATAGTCGACGTGGTATTCGAGAGCGATGACGTCGCCGCGTTGGGCCAGTTCGCCGAGATAGACTTCGGCCGGCGGGCACGAATAGCAGCTCTGCGAGGTGAACAGCTCGACGACCGGTTTGCCGCCGGCGTGGGCCGCCGTCGCCAAGCCGAAAACGGCCGCCGCGGCGAGGAGGGATCGGGTGTATTTCATGGCCGAAACTTTAGCGCATTCGGCCGATCACGGGGATTCACGAACGCGCGCGGTGCCGCAGCCGGGCCGGTGCGACCTTCTCGGCATCGAGACCGCGATTCGCAATGTCCGCCGGCACATCGGCGCCGATTGCGAACGCCGCCGCCAGCCGCGCCAGGGCCGGGGAGGTCTTGATGCCATAGCCCCCTTGACCGGCGAGCCAGACGAACGAGGGCTCCTCCGGGTCGGTGCCGACCGCCGGTAGCTCGTCGGGGAAGGACGACCGTAGGCCGGCCCACTTGTGGGCGATTCGGTCGATGCTCATCGTCGTCGCTGTCTGCAGGCGGTCGACGGCGATCGCCACGTCCAGTTCCTCCGGCTGGGCGTCGGTCGGCGGCGACGGCGTCTCGTCGGCTGGCGAGGCGAGGATGCGTCCGGCGTCGGGTTTGAAATAGAAGGTCATGTCGATGTCTATGGCCATCGGCCACGGCGCCACGTCGATGCCGGGCGGCGGATCGAAGGTGATGGCGGTCCGGCGAAGCGGCCGCAATCCGAGGGGGCGCAAACCGGCGCGCTCGGCAACGGCATCGGCCCAGGCGCCGGCGGCGTTGATGACGCTATCGGCGGTGGCGGGGCCGGCGGTGGTGCCGGCCTGCCAGCGCGCGCCGCGCCGCTCGACGTGCAGGACCTCCGTCGCCGTCCGCGCGGTTCCGCCCGCGGCGCGAAAACCCTTGAGGTAGCCCTGGTGCAGGGCGTCGACGTCGATGTCCTTGGCATGGGGCTCGTACACAGCGGACGCGATGTGGCCCGGGCGCAGGACCGGGATCAAGGCCTCGACCATCGGGCCTTCGATCAGTGCCAGGTCCCGGCACAGGTCGCGGCACTCGGCGAACACGGTTTCGGCCGCCGCCGACTGATCCTGGCGGGCGAGGAGGACAACGCCGCGATCCGTCAGGATTGGATGGTCGCTGAATCCGGTGGGAGGCCGATCAAGGAATGGCCGACTGGCGCGGGCCAAGGCGCTGATGACCGAGCGGGTTTCGGGGCCTCCGTAGGTTTCCGTGTACAGCGCCGCCGAGCGTCCGGTGGCGTGGTAGCCGGGGTGGTCCTCGCGTTCGACGAGGACGACGTTTTCGCCGCCGGCCGCGCGGGCGAGTTCAAACGCCGCCGAGGCTCCGGCGATGCCGGCGCCGACAACGAGGAATCGGGTGTCCATGGACATGCTGGCCCGCCGGCTACTCGGCGGGATGGCCTTTGGGCGTCGCGGCGCGGGCCGGGCCCACTTCGACGACACGTCCGATTAGCGTCAGCAGCGGCGGAATGATCGCCAGGGTCAGCACTGCCGACAACGCCAGTCCGCCGACCACCACCGAACCAAGCCCCCGGTAGAGCTCGGACCCGGCGCCGGGGAACAGCACCAAGGGCAACATTCCGCAGACGCTGGTCAGCGTCGACATGAAGATCGGGCGGATGCGGTTGCGGGTCGCGGCGACGATGGAGTCCTCGATGTTCATGCCATCGTGGCGGGCGTGATAGAGGGTCTGGTGGACCAGCAGGATGGCGTTGTTGACGACGATGCCGATGAGGATGACGAAGCCCAGGAGCGTCAGCATGTCGAGGGCCTGATAGGTGTAGGTGTTCAGGAGCGCCAGACCGCCGATGCCCCCCGCCGTCGCCAGCGGCACCGAGAGGATGATGATCAGCGGGAAGATGAAGCTCTCGAACAGCACCGCCATCACCAGATAGACGATGGCGATGGCGATGATCAGTTGTACGACCATCGCGTCCCAGGTCTGGGTCAGCTTGTCGGCGGTGCCGGCGAGGCGCATCTTCACCCCCGGCGGCACGCCTTCGGCGGCCAGCTTGTCGAGGACATCGGCCTGCAAGGTCTCCATCGCCGCCTCTAGCGGCAGCTGCGGTGCAGGGCGGACACCGAGGGTTACGGTGCGTTCGCGCTCCAGATGGCGGATCTGGGTGGGACCGGAGGTCACCTCGACGTCGGCGAGGGAACTGACCGGCAAGATCTCGCCCTCTCTCGTGACGATCGGCAGATTGGCTATGCCCTGGGTCTCGGCGATTCGTTGCTGGGGACCGGCGAGTGTCAGGTCGATACGCTTGCCGCCGACGGTGATCTCGGCCACCCGCAGACCGTCGTTGAAAGCGTCGACGGTGTCACCGAAATCGCGGGCGGTAATGCCGTTGTCGGCGAGGCGTAGCGGATCGGGATAGACGCGCACCTCAGGCGCGCCCAGTTCGAGGCCTGGCTTGGGCCGCATCTGGTGGCCGTCTTCGCGGGGTAGCGCACGGGAGACGAGGCCGGCGCCGCGCAGCGCCACCTCAAGAACGTCCTCGAGGTCAGGTCCCGAGATGTTGACGTCGACAGCGCGGCCGCCGCCGATGGAACGGCCGAACAGGGAGGGTTGGGTGATGAACCCGAAGGTGCCCGGCTCCCTGAACGCCGGTCCGTCGAGTACCGGGATCAGCTCGGCGACCCGCTGTGGCTCGACCGCTGCAGCGCCGAGGAAGGTGTTGGCGCTGCGGGCGACGAAGAAGAAGTTCTTGATCTTCGGCGGCTGGCCGGGCTCGGACTCGGGCCCCGTCTCCGACGCCCACAGCGGGCGGATGGCGCCCTCGACTTCGCGGGCGATGCCGGTGGTGGTTTCCAGGTTGTAGCCGGGCGGCGGCTGCATGATCCCGAACACAAGATTGCGGTTGCCCTCGGGCAGGTACTCGAGCTTCGGCAGGAAAAGCCACGTCGCCATTCCGGCGCCGCCGCAGATGGCCGCGACGACGGTGAGCGCCAGCAGCTTGTGGCCGACGACCCGGTGGGTCCAGCCGACCGCGGCGGCGACGAAGCCGCGGGCGAAATGGTCTAGCCCCGGGATGCGCCGGCGCTGGGCGATATCGGCCACCGGCTTTTTCATCAGCCGGTTGGCGAGCGCCGGGATCACCGTCACCGCGACGATCAGAGACAGCAGAACGGCGACGGAAATGGCCACGGCGATGTCGCGAAAGAGTTGGCCGATCTCCAGCTTCATGGTCAGGATCGGGATAAACACCATCACCGTGGTCAGCGCCGAGACCAGCACCGCGCCCCAGACCTGCTGGGCGCCGCGAAAAGCGGCTTCGGCAGTGGGTCTGCCTTCCTGGCGCAGGCGGTAGATGTTCTCCAGGACAACGATAGCGGCATCGACGACCATGCCGACGGCGAACGCTATACCGGCCAGCGAGATGACGTTGATCGACCGGCCGAGCGCCGCCATGGCGACGAACGATCCGACCACCGAGACCGGGATGGCGATGGAGATAATCAAGGTCGCCGAACCGGAACGCAGGAAGATCAGCAGCACCATCGCCGCCAGCGTGCCGCCGACCCAGATGTTCTGGCGCACAAGGTCGATGGCCGAGTTGATGTAGGTGGTCTCGTCGTAGACCTGGACCAGATTCAGCCGGTCCCGAGGAAGGTTGTCGCGATTGAGCTCCTCGACCGCCTCGTGCAGGCCGGCCATGGTCTCGATGACGTTGGCGCCGGTTTCGCGGACGGCGTTCATCGCCAGCGCCGGCTCGCCCAGGTGGCGGATGGAGGCCGTCGGCTCCTTGTAGTCGAACCGCACGTCGGCGATGTCCCCGACGGTGACCCGGGCGATCCGCCCGGTGGCCGGGTCCTCGATGGAGCGCAGCAGCACGGCCTTGACCTGCTTGGGGCTGGTGAACTCGCCCTCGCTGCGGACAACGTAGCGGCGCTTGCCCTCGTCGACATCGCCGGCGGAGACGGACGCATTGGCGGCGCGCAACGCCCGCACCACCTCGGGTACGGTTAGACCGTAGCGAGCCATGCGCTCGGCATCGACGATGACCCGGAGCTCGCCCTCGGCGCCTCCATAGACGTTTGCGCGGGTGACGCCGGCAACGCGTTCGATGCGGTCCTGGATGACGTCCTCGATGTAGTCGCGGTAGGTGTGGATGGGCCGTTCGTTGCCTTCGTCGCGCTTGAGCACGAACCAGGCGATGGGCGTGTCCTCGGTGCCGGCCGTATCCAGGGTCGGCTCGTCCACCTCGTCGGGGTAGCCCGACACCCGGTCGAGCCGGTTGGCGACCAGCAAGAGCGCCTTGTCCATGTTCTGGTTGATGTTGAACTCGAGGGTGACGGTGGCGCGGTCGTCCTCGGAAGTGGACGACATCTCCTCGAGGCCTTCGAGGCCACGAAGCACTTCTTCCTGACGGTTGACGATCTCGCGCTCGACCTCGGCCGGCGCGGCGCCGGGCCACAGCGTGCGGATGCTGATCACCGGCCGATTGACGTCGGGGGTGAGCTGGATGGGGATGGTCTCAAGCGCGACCAGTCCGAACATCACCACCATCAGCACCGCCGCGATCACGGCGATCGGCCGGTCAATACCGACGCGGATGATGTTCATCCCCGCGTGCCTTCGCGTGTGGCGACCTTCTGGCCCGGCCGCAGGCGTTCGTTTCCGCGGACCACGGCGATGTCGCCGGGCTTGAGGCCACCGAGCACCTCGAACCGTCCGCCCACGGCCTCGCCGAGGCTCACTGGGCGGATCTGGGCGGCGCCATCGATAACCAGGAACACCAGGGTCTTCCCCCGGCGGTTGATCACCGCGTCTTTGTGCACCGAGACCACCGTGCGGGGCGTGCCCGCAGGTAGGTGCACGGTAGCACTCTGATTGGCTGCGAGTCCGCCGTCGCTGTCGAACTCAGGAACGAATCGCACCGTGCGGGTTCTCGTCTTCGGGTTCTCGTCGGGGACGACGGCGCGGACGGTGGCGGTCAGCGCCTTGCCGACCTCGTCCGCTTCGACGCCCGGGATATCGACGATGACGCGGGTTCCAGGGACGAGGCCGCCGACCCGTTCGGCCGGGACATCCGCCTCGATCTCCAGATGGCGGTCGTCGACCAGGGTGATCACGGGGTCGCCGATGTCGACCCAGGAACCGACTTCGACGTGGCGCTGGGAAACGACGCCGGCATAGGGTGCGCGGACCTCGGCATAGGCAAGGTCGATTTCGGCCAGCCGCAACTGGGCCCGAGCGCGGCCGAGTGCCGCCTCCGCCTCGCCGAGTTCGCCCTCGGCCATGTTGACCTCCTGACGGGCGTCGTCGTAGCGGCCCTGGCTGAAGGCCGCCGAAGCGCGCAGTCCTTCGATCCGTGTCAGTTCCTGTTTCTTCAGTTTGATCTCGGCCCGCGCCGTGACCACGGCGGCAGCGGCCTCGGACACGGCTGCCGCCCGCAGATCACGCTCGGCCGACAGCCGGTTGATGTCAAGTACGGCGATGGTCTGCTCCCGCTCGACCCGGTCGCCGACCTCGACCTGGAACACCCCGACGGGACCGCGGACGCGGGCGGCAACGACACCCGACTGGCGTGCCACCAGCCGGCCAATCACCGGCACCGTCTGGCGCAGGGGTTCGCTGCGCACGGCATCGACGCCGACGACCATCGTCTCCTGTGCCGGCGCGGGCGACACACCGAGGGCGCAGAGCGCGGCGACAGCAAGGGCGGCGGTGCGAAGGCGCAGCATGGTCCGTTTCCGGTCAGAGCGTTTTGTGCTCAATGGCGTACCGGCGATCCTAAAGCGAAATCCGGCCCGAGCGGGAGACTCCGAGCCGGCTAGACTGGACCGTCCAGTCCAATGTAGAGTAAATCTTCCGTTCGATCAATCGCCGGAACGCATATGGGACCGCAGACCGCGACGGCAAGGGGCAGGCGCGAAGACGTGACCGAGGAGCGGAACGCGCCCAGCAAGCGCGACGTCATCCTCGACGCCGCCCGGCGGGTGTTCCTCGACGTGGGCTACGGCGCCGCTAGCATGGATGCCATCGCCCGCGAGGCCGGCGTCTCGAAGCAGACCATCTACGCCCATTTCGGTGCCAAGGACGCCCTGTTCGGCGCCATCATGGTGGCCCGCGCCGATCACTTCCTGGAGCCGCTGCCCGAAGTCGTCGGTGACACGCCGGACGTCGCTGCGGCGCTGGAGGGTTTGGCCCGGCGTTACCTGGAAGTCCTGCTGGCGCCCGAGGCGGTGGCGCGGTTCCGCGTTGTCCTGGCGGAAAGCGGACGCTTCCCGGAACTAGCCGAAGTCTTTTACCGCTCCGGCCCGCGCCGTGCGGCGGATCGCTTGTCGGCATACCTTGCGGCGCTCGACGCCGGCGGTGTGCTATGCGTCCCAGACCCGGAAACGGCGGCCAGTCAATTCCTTGGGGCGCTTCGAGGCGATGTCTTTATCCGCTACATGCTCGGCCTCGGCGAAACACCCAGCGGCGCCGAAATCGATCGGAACGTCGCCCATGCCGTCGGCGCGTTCCTCGCCGCCCACGACCGCCGCTGATCTGCCAAAAAAGTCCCTTTCCGCGCCGCCGCCATTTCAACTGGCAACCACCGGCACGATCGCCGACAATGCCGGCAAATTAAAAGAACCGATCCGAAAAATGAGGGAAAGTCCAAGCCCCATGCCCACCGCCATATACACCCATCCCATTTGCCAGGAGCACGAAATGGGCTCGTGGCATCCCGAGTGCCCGGCCCGTCTGAAGGCGATCCTTCAGGTGCTAGACGCCGAGCCCTTCGCCAACCTGCAGCGCCGCGAAGCGCCGGTGGGTGCGGTCGCCGAGATCGAGCGGGTGCACCAGACGTACTACGTCGAATCGATTTTCGATCAGGTGCCGAACAGCGGCCACGTCCATCTCGATCCCGACACGGCGATGAACCACGCTTCCGGTGACGCGGCGTTGCGTGCCGTGGGCGGTATCTGCGACGCCGTCGATGCCGTGCTCAATGGCGAGGTGCGCAATGCTTTTTGCGCCGTCCGCCCGCCGGGGCACCACGCCGAGACGTCTGCGGCCATGGGTTTTTGCCTGTTCAACAACGTCGCTATCGCCGCCGAGCACGCCCGCGCCAAGCACGGGCTGGAACGGGTGGCGGTCGTCGACTTCGACGTTCACCACGGCAACGGAACGCAGAACCATTTCTTCCGCTACCGCGACCTGTTCTACGCCTCCAGTCACCAGTGGCCGTGCTATCCCGGCACCGGCATGGAGCATGAAACCGGCGTCTATCACAACATCTGCAATGTCCAACTTCGCCCGGGCACCGGATCGGAAGAGTTCCGCGCCGGCTATGTCGAACGTATCCTGCCGGCGCTTCGTTCCTTCGCGCCCGACATGATCCTGATCTCGGCCGGTTTCGACGCCCATGCCCGTGATCCGCTGGCACAGCTCCGGCTCACCACGGAGGACTACGCCTGGGTCACCCGCGAGCTGCTGGAGATCGCCGAGAAGGATTGCGGTGGCCGCGTCGTGTCGACACTGGAGGGTGGCTACGACCTCGAGGCACTGGCGGTCAGTGTCGGTGTCCACGTCAAGGCGATGATGAGAAGCTGACTAGGCCGACGGGCCGGCGGGGTTGCGCGGCAAACGTCTATCTCTTGCCCCGAATTCCACCGACGCCTATTGTTCGCGCCTTTCCAAGGGGGTTTTCCATGACCAGCGAGCCCGGGGCGACGGACGTCGCCGATCTGAGCTTTGAAGACGCGCTCGCCGAGCTGGAGAGCATCGTGCGCAGGCTCGAGGAAGGGTCGGGCAAGCTGGACGACTCGATCGCCGCCTACGAACGGGGCGCGGCACTAAAGCGACACTGCGAGGCGAAGTTGCAGGAAGCACAGTCCCGGGTTGAAAAGATTGTTCTCGGCGCCGACGGCAGTGTCGGCACCGAACCGGCGAATCTGGACTGAGGGCCCGCGGTGTTCGACATCAATGCCGCGTTAGCGGAGAACGCCCGCGCGGTCAACGGGGTGCTGGACCGCCTGTTGCCGGTGCATGACGATCCCGAAGCGCGGCTGATGGAGGCGGTGCGCTACTCTTCCCTTGCCGGCGGCAAGCGCATCCGGCCGTTCCTGGTCACCGCCAGCGCCGCTCTGTTCGGAGTCAGCGAGGACTACGCCCTACGCACGGCCTCGGCGGTCGAGATGGTCCATTGCTACTCGCTGATTCATGACGACCTGCCGGCGATGGACGACGACGCCCTGCGCCGCGGCGTGCCGACCTGCCATGTCAAATTCGATGAAGCGACAGCGATCCTCGCCGGGGATGCACTGCTGACCCGCGCCTTCGAAGTGCTGGCCGATCCGGCCACCCACACGGATCTGCGGGTGCGCAGCGACCTGGTCATCGAACTCGCCCGTGCGGCCGGTGCCGACGGCATGGTCGGTGGCCAGATGCTCGACCTGATCGCCGAGAACAATCACCTGCGGATGCCCGAGATCACCCGCCTGCAGCGGTTGAAGACCGGGGCGCTGATCGCGTTTTCGTGTGAAGCCGGGGCGATCCTCGGCAAGGCCCCGGATTCGGCCCGTCAGGCGCTTAAGGCTTACGCCCACGACCTCGGTCTGGCGTTCCAGATCGCCGACGATATCCTCGATGTCGAAGGTACCGAAGAGGAGGTGGGCAAGAAGACCGGCAAGGATGCGGCGGCTGGAAAGGCCACGTTTGTCTCCCTTCTGGGGCCGGAACGGGCGCGGGCGCAATCGGACATGCTGGCCGATCAAGCCGTCGAACACCTTGACATCTTCAACGAGAAAGCCGACTCGTTGCGTGCGATGGCGAAGTTTGTGGTCAACCGGCGCAATTGAAACGCTGCCGGCGGCCCCGCCCCGTGGCTGTCGAGAGGAGAACCGAAGTGAACGAGCTACAAACCAGCTCTCTGCTGGATCGTGTCCGTGAGCCCGCCGACCTGCGCCAGCTGCCCGAGGAGCAGCTGCCCCAGCTCGCCGACGAGCTGCGCAAGGAGACGGTACGGATCGTCTCGATCACCGGCGGCCATCTCGGCGCCAGCCTCGGCGTCGTCGAATTGACGACGGCGTTGCACTACGTCTTCGACACGCCCCGCGACCGGCTGATCTGGGACGTCGGCCATCAGGCCTATCCCCATAAAATTCTCACCGGGCGGCGCGACCGCATGCATACCCTGCGTCAGGGCGGCGGCCTTTCGGGTTTCACCAAGCGCACCGAGAGCGAATACGACCCCTTCGGCGCCGCGCACAGCTCGACCTCCATCTCCGCCGGCCTCGGCATGGCGGTGGCCCGTGACCTCGAAGGCCGCGACAATCGCGTCATCGCGGTGATCGGCGACGGCTCGATGAGCGCCGGCATGGCCTACGAGGCGATGAACAACGCCGGTGCCATGGCCTCCCGGCTGATCGTCATCCTTAACGACAACGACATGTCGATTGCACCGCCGGTCGGCGCGATGAGCGCCTATCTGTCGCGGCTGATCTCTTCGAAGCAGTTCCGCTCGATTCGCCATTTTGCCGCCGAGGTGGCGAAAAGGTTCCCCCGCAGCCTCGGCGAGGCGGCGCGCAAGGCCGAGGAATATGCCCGCGGCATGGTCACCGGCGGCACGCTGTTCGAGGAGATGGGCTTTTATTACATCGGGACCATCGACGGCCATAACCTCGAACACCTCCTGCCGGTCCTCAAGAACCTGCGCGACGACCGCGAGCCGGGGCCGGTGCTGCTGCACGTGGTCACCCACAAGGGGCACGGCTACGAGCCTGCGGAGAAATCGCCAGACAAGTACCACGGCGTCGGCAAGTTCGACGTGGTCACCGGCGAGCAGGTCAAGACGGCGACCAACGCGCCGTCGTACACCGGCGTGTTCGCCCAGGCGCTGATCCGCGAGGCCGAGGAGGACCCGCGCATCTGCGCGATTAACGCCGCCATGCCGGCCGGCACCGGCATCGACAAGTTCGCCGAGCGGTTTCCCGACCGCAGCTTCGATGTCGGCATCGCCGAGCAGCACGCGGTGACCTTCGCCGCCGGCCTCGCCGCCGAGGGCTACAAGCCGTTCGCCGCCATCTACTCGACCTTCCTGCAGCGGGCCTACGACCAGGTGGTCCACGACGTCGCCATCCAGAAGCTGCCGGTGCGCTTCGCCATCGACCGCGCCGGGCTGGTCGGCGCCGACGGCGCCACACACGCCGGTACGTTCGACCTCGCCTATCTCTGCTGCCTGCCGGGCATGGTGGTGATGGCCGCCGGCGACGAGGCCGAGCTGGTCCACATGGTTGCCACCGCCGCGGCCATCGACGATGCGCCCAGCGCCTTTCGCTATCCGCGCGGCGAGGGCATGGGCGTCGAGCTGCCGCCTCGGGGCACGCCCTTGGACATCGGCCGTGGCCGCGTGCTCTCCGAAGGCACCAAAGTCGCGGTGCTCAGCCTCGGCGGCCGTCTGGCCGAGGCGACCCAGGCCGCCGACGAGTTGGCCTCGCGAGGGCTGTCGACGACGCTGGCCGATGCGCGCTTCGCCAAGCCGCTGGACACCGACCTGATCCGCCGGCTCGCCGCGGAGCACGAAGTGATGATCACCGTCGAAGAAGGCTCGGCCGGCGGGTTCGCCGCCCACGTCATGCAGTACCTGGCCGCCGAGGGGCTGTTCGACAGCGGACTGCGCTTCCGCCCCATGGTGCTGCCCGACCTGTTCCTCGACCAGGACAAGCCCGAGCTGCAGTACGCCACGGCCGGCCTGAACGCCCGCCACATAGTGGCGACGGCGCTGTCGGCCCTTGGTCTCGAGAAGGAGGCGGCGGAGGCGGCTTCGGCCTGACGTGCCTGAGAAGGGGGCCAAACGCCGCCTCGATCAGTTGCTCGTCGAGCGCGGGCTTGGCCGAGAGCCGGGCCCGCGCGCAAGCGCTGGTGCTGGCCGGCGCCGTCTATTCCGACACCCGCCGCCTCGATAAGCCCGGGCACACGCTGTCCGTCGACGCGCCGCTGACCGTCAAGGGCCGGGACCATCCGTGGGTGTCCCGCGGCGGCGTCAAGCTGGCCCACGCGCTCGATCACTTCGGTATCGATCCGCAAGGCTGCGTCTGCCTCGACATCGGAGCATCGACGGGCGGCTTCAGCGACGTGTTGCTGGCCAACGGCGCGGCGCGGGTCTACGCCGTCGACGTCGGCCACGGCCAGTTCGCCTGGAAACTGCGCAACGATCCCCGCGTCGTCGTTCTGGAGCGGACCAACGCCCGCGAGCTCACCCGCGAACACGTCCCGGACCCCGTGGACCTGATCGTCTGTGACGCCAGCTTCATCGGGCTGGAAGTCGTGCTGCCGGCCTCCCTGGCCTTGGCCGGCCCTGGTGCTAGGTTGGTGGCGCTGATCAAGCCCCAGTTCGAGGCGGGCTGCGAGCACGTCGGCAAGGGCGGGATCGTCCGCGATGCGGCCGTCCGCGAAGGGGTCCGCACCCGCATCGTCACCTGGCTCGACGCCCAGCCCGACTGGACCGTCGAGGGCACGTGCGAGAGCCCCATCGCCGGCGCCGACGGCAACGTCGAGTACCTGATCGCCGCGCGGCGCGAGGAGTAGCGGCGCGGCGCGTACATCCTTACCATAGGCGCGGAGGCGAGGGGGGGAGCCGCGATGGACGACGTCGAGATCCCGATCGAGAAGATCTACGTGCCGGTCAAGCGCCAGAAGACCCTGGAACCGGACAAGGTCACGGCGCTCGCCGAGGACATCCTCGAAAACGGCCAGCAGAGGCCGATCATGATCCGCCGCGACGAGGCCCGGTTCGTCTTGGTCGAGGGGCTGCACAGGCTGGAGGCAATGAAGTCGCTGGGCGAGGAGACCATCGTCGCGGTCCTCGTCCACGCCCGCCGGAGCTGAGACCGGCGGGAAGTCCGGCAAACCCGGACGCCCCGGCCGATAAACCCAACCTGCTATTTCGACAGCCGAAGCTGCGACAGGTGGTTGGCGACCTCGCGGAACACCTGTGACAGGGTGTCGGCATCCGGGGCGTAGTGGTAGTAGGGCGACTCGGGGCCGCTCGCCACGTCCTGCAACAGTGTCTGCAGGTCGCCGCCGGAATTGGCGAACTGGATCACGTAGATGATCACGCCCTGGGCCTTGATCTCGTCGGCGAGGGTGCGCAGCCGCTCGTTCATGGCGTTTCGCCCCACCCAGCCGGTGCCGAACACCGTCTTGTAGGCGTCGCCGGCGCCGGCCACGTTTTCGCCGTCGCTGAGCAGGATGATCGCCTGGTCGCGGTCGTAGTCGGGATCCGGCACCGCCTCGGTGAACGGCGGATCGGGCATCAGCACCCGCCACGCCCAGCCCAGTCCGGCCGGGATGTTCGTCGTGCCCGTCGGCGAGACGAGGTCGTCGACAGCCTCCTGGATTTTCGCCTTGGTGTGTTGCAGCGGCGTGATCCCGTGGTTGAGGCACGGCCGGCACTCGCCGCCGATGTCCAGCTCGCAGCGGTCGGGACCCGGGACCGGCTCGCCGCCCCATTGCGGGTCGTCGCCGGGAAAGATCGGCTGCCACGCCGGCCAGTCGGTGCCGCCCCCGGAGAACGGCCCCATGCGGATGTCGCCGTCGTCGTCGTCGGTGCCGTTGTCGACGTAGCGGCTGAACACGCAGCCCCGCCACTCGTCGGGCGGCTCGACCAGCAGCGGCACCTGCGAATTGTTGGCGTAGTAGACCTCGGTCTGCGCGGCGTCGGTCTCGGGGTTGGTAAACGCCGGCACCGCCACTGTCATCGTGCCGCCGGGATTGTAGGGCTCGCCGTCGGTCATCACGTTGACCTTGGAATTCCACGGCACAAGCCCGATGGACAGCAGTTCCTTCTCGCTGTCGGCACCGAACAGGATGTCGATCAGCTCGGTGGCCGCGGCCCGCGCCGCGGCGATACGGGTGCCTCCGCCGGGGGCGTTCCAGCCCATGGAGCCTGACATGTCGATGGACAGCACGACGTCGAGCGCTTTCATCTCGCGAGTGACCTCGGCCTCGGCGTAGACGGTGATGTCGTCGATGCCGAACAGGTGCATGAAGCTGGTCGGCACCGTTGCGCTGGCGCTGAGCAGCAGGGTCTCGTTTTCCTCGTCGGCCGATATGTCGGGGCCGTGAACCGAGGCGTCCATGAACCCGGGCGGGAAATTGGCTTCGAAGAACATATTGATGTCGTCGTCGCGGGTCGGCAGGAAGAAGCTCCAGCCACCGGCCAGCCCGGCGGCGTCGAGGGCCGACGACAGCCGCGACTTCACAAGATAGGCCCGAGCGGTGTCGGTACCGATGCCAATGAAACCGATCAGCGGGATGATCGCCAGCGCCAGGAACACCGCGACGGCGCCCTGTCGGTCGTGCGGCAGATGGCGTGCGGCCCCGGCGACGCGGCGGCCAAAGGCGAAACAGCGGTGTAGAAGCGGAACCGCAACCGGCGTATTGGACACCATCGTCGAACCTCGAGCGAATAAATGTACTGGGGCAGTAAAGGATGATATGAAAGAAAAACAAGTATTCCAATATTTTTTATTTCCAACAAACAACAAACACAATAAATAAAATAAAGTAATTAATTTTATTCAAATTGCCACGGATGTTGCTACGCTTGTCGTCGTCATGGCGCGAAATCACGTCAGCGACGGGGGAGATTGCAAGCCATGAGACTCGCCAACCTGCCGACGCCAAGCCTCGTCCTCGACCGCCAACGGCTCGACGGCAATCTGAGGCGGATGCAGGCGCGGGCGGACGCGCTCGGCGTGCGTCTGCGCCCGCATCTGAAAACGGCGAAATCGGCCGATGCCGCCGCCCGCGCGGCCGACCTGGGGGCCCGTGGCATCACCGTTTCAACCCTGAAGGAGGCGCGCTATTTCCTGGAGTCAGGCGTCACCGACATCCTCTACGGGGTCGGCATCGTGCCGGCGCGATTGGACGCGGCGGCTGCGTTGCGGGCCGACGGCGCCAACCTAGCCATCGTCACCGACAACCTCGATGTCGCCCGCGCGATCGCCGCCCATGACGGCGAATTCAGTGTGCTCGTCGAGATCGATACCGGCGCCCGCCGGGCCGGTATCGCTCCCGACGATCCCGTTCTCGTCGACATTGCCCGCGCCGTCCAAGCGGCCCCCAGGGCGCAGCTGGCTGGGGTGATGACCCACGCCGGCCACGCCGCCGGCCCGGACGGAGTGCGCGCCATCGCCGCGGCCGAACGGGATGGCGTCGTCGCCGCGGCGGGGGCGCTTCGCGACGCGGGGTTCGGTTGCCCGATGGTCAGCGTCGGCTCGACACCGACGGCAATGGCGGTCGATCATCTCGCCGGCGTCACCGAGATGCGCCCGGGCGTCTATATGTTCGGCGATCTGGACCAGCAAGCAATCGGCTCGTGCGGCCGCGACGACATCGCGCTCAGCGTGCTCGCCGCGGTCATCGGCCACAACCGCGCCGCCGGCACGCTGCTCATCGACGCTGGCGGCCTGGCGCTCTCAAAGGACCGCAGCGCCACCGAGTTCCGTCCCGAGGTCGGCTACGGTGAGGTCTGCGACGCCGAAACCCTCGAGCCGCTGGTCGGTATCTACGTCGCCGACTGCCACCAGGAGCACGGCATCGTGCCGGTCCCGGACCCGCGCGTTTATGGGCGCCTGCCGATCGGCGCCAAGGTGCGGGTGCTGCCCAACCATGCCTGCATGACGGCGGCGGCCTGGGACTCCTACGCGGTCGTCGAGGGAGAGGCGGTCGTCGGGCGCTGGCCGCGGGTGAACGGCTGGTAGGCGAGTGATATCGATAAAATTTGAAGAAAATTTCTCTTAGCTTGATTAAAAAATCAGAAAAAAAGTTAAAATAAATGACGCAAAAATTTTCAATACTCTGATCGCAAATAAAAATTTTGACTTAACCTTTCCTTAATCATAACTTCGTGGCGCCTTTAACGGGCATGCTGTCTTGCTATTGGAGGTTTGCCATAAAAACCCTTATCCGCATCTTCAAGGACGAATCCGGCGCCACCGCCATCGAGTATGGCCTGATCGCCGCCCTGGTTTCGGTCGCCGCCATGGCGGCCATGGAAGGCCTTGGCGTGTCTTTGGACACGATGTTCACCGAGGTCGCCAACAAGCTGCTGAACGCGGTCAACTAGCCGCGTCACCGTGGCGGCCGGGTTTGGCTCCGTTCCCGGCGTTCTGCGTCCGACCTTCGGGCTGACCTCCCCCCCCCCGGGGTGCGGCTGACAAGCCGCCCCCGGAGCCCGAGGGGCGGGACCGGATCCCGGCCAACACGGCGCTCTCCGGGACGAACCCCGGCTCACCCCAAGACCCCGAGGCCCGACGATGTACGGCGTTACCGCCCCGCAGCTGCTCGTCGCCATCCTTTTCGTCGCACTGGTTGCGTTCGCCGCATACACCGACGCGACATCCTTCCGTATTTCCAACCGGATCACCACTGGCCTCGCCGCGCTGTACCCGGCCTGGGTCGTCTCCAGCCCCATTCCCGTTGATTGGACCGCCGCGCTGGCCGTCGCTGGCGGCGTGTTCGCCGTTGGCTTCGCGTTGTTCGCGGCCAAGGCCGTGGGCGGTGGCGACGTCAAGCTGCTGGCGGCTGCGGCGTTGTGGGCCGGACCCGGCATGATCCTCGATTTCTTGCTCGTTGCCGCCATCACCGGCGGCGCGCTCGCCTTGGTGATGGCGACCGGTGCCCGGTTCTCCGTCGCCCGCGTTTGCGAGATGTGCGGCGCCGTGCCACTTCGCGATGCCGTTCTCGGCAGCGCGGTCCCTTATGGCGTCGCCATCGCCACGGGTGCCCTCGTCTGCATCGCACCGACGCTGTTTGGCGTCTGAGAGGGAGGCCAGACGATGAACCTGCGCAACCATCCTGCTGGTCGTCGCCGCGCTGTCGGCGGCCGGTTTCACCGCCTTCTTCGCCAACAGCTGGATCCTCGCCGACCGCGCGGCAATGGAAGCCGAGCGGCCCGTGGTCGAGGAACAGCCGGTCAGCATCGCCGTCGAGGTGCTGGTGACCAAGAAGGACTTGCCGACCGGTACATTCCTCAAGCCCGAGGACCTGAAGTGGCAGGCATGGCCGGAGGACGGTATCTCCGAGGATTTCGTCGTCCGCGGCGAGGGTGTGATCACCGATTTCGAGGGCGCGGTGGCGCGGAATCATCTCGTCGCCGGCGAACCGATCACCGCGTCGCGGGTCGTCCATCCCGGCGAGCGCGGTTTCCTTGCCGCCGTGCTCGATCCGACGATGCGCGCGGTCTCGGTGCCCGTCGACGCCACCACTGGCATCTCCAGCTTCGTATTTCCCGGTGACTGGGTCGACCTGCTGCTGACCATTCGGATGAACGTCAAGGACCAGGAGACCGACGACGCCGAAACCCGCTACTTCAGTGAAACCTTGCTGACCCATGTGCGGGTACTGGCCATCGACCAGCGGGTCGAGAACGTCGACGGGACCGCCCGGGTGGCGAAGACGGCGACGCTGGAGGTGACGCCGAAGCAGGCCGAGCGCGTGGCTATCGCGCTCGAGATCGGCATGCTGTCGCTGAGCCTGCACAGCATCGTCCGCGAGGACCAGCTTCTCGAACTGCCGGACGTCAAGACCGCGTCCCACGCCGAGGGCGAGGTCAACGGTGCGGTGATCAACGGCGCCGGCGTCAACAACGGCGCGACCGCAGTCAACGGCACGGCGGGCACGCACGACTCGACCCGGCCGATCAGCCTGCTACCCGCGCGCCAGCGGGCCGAAGCGCGGGCGCGGCGCAAGAACCCCCGCAGCTACACCCTCGACTACGACGTCTACTACATGCTCGGCGATCCCCGCGGCCTGAACGCCAAGGGGATGGGCCGCGAAGTCAACGTGCTTCACGGCAGCGAGGCCGAAAAGGCCGTGTTCTGAGGAGAGACCGATGACCCCGACCCCCTGGATCTCCCGCCTTCGCGCCATCGTCGTCGCCGTCCTGACGCTCGGCGCCGTCATCACCGCCGCGGACGCCGCGCCCAACGTGGTCGCCGCCGACGGCTCGGCGCTCCGCCTGGAAGTCAACAAAGGCAGCTTGGTCCGGCTGGCCCGACCGGCGGCGACCGTGTTCGTCGCTGACCCCGAAGTCGCCGACATCCAGGTCGAGTCACCGAGCCTCGTCTACCTGATGGGCTAGCGCACGGGCGAGACCACGCTCTATGCCGTCGACGCCCGCGAAAAGGTGCTGGCCAACGTCGACATTTCGGTGACCCACAATCTCTCGCGGCTGCAGACATCTACTCGCCAGCTTCACCCCGATGCGGAGGTCATGTTCACCAGCATCGACGGCACCATTGTCATCGACGGCGTCGTCAATTCCGCCTCGGCATCCGAGGACATGCGCCGGCTGGCGGCGCGGTTCGTCGGCGAGGACGGCGAAGTGATCAACCGCCTTGGTGTTACCGCGCCGATGCAGATCAACCTCCGGGTCCGTGTCGCCGAGATCTCTCGCGACATCGAGAAGCAGCTCGGCTTCAACTGGAACATCGTCGGCGCCGTCGGCGGCTTCTCGTCCGGCTTGGCGACGTTTAACCCGTTTACAGTTAACGTGATTCAGGATGTGGTGACGACCGGTTTCGGGCGCACCTTCGGCGGCACCCGCTGGGACTTCAACGCGCTGATCGACGCGCTCGAGGACGAGGGCCTGATCACCGTGCTGGCCGAGCCCAACCTGACGGCGATGTCTGGCGAGACCGCCAGCTTCCTCGCCGGCGGCGAGTTCCCGATCCTCGTGCCCGAAGGTGACAACCGGGTGATCGTCGAGTTCAAGAAGTTCGGCGTCAGCCTCGCGTTCACGCCAACGCTGGTCGGCGAGACGCGCATCAACCTGCACGTCCGCCCCGAGGTCAGCCAACTGTCCAACGAGGGCGCCATCTCGGTACCGTTGGCCGGCGGTACGCTGACCATCCCCTCGCTGACCACGCGGCGCGCCGAGACCACCGTCGAACTGGGCAGCGGCCAGAGCTTCGCCATCGCCGGCTTGCTGCAAAACAATGTCAGCCACGACATCCACAAGCTGCCTGGCCTCGGTGACGTGCCGGTGTTGGGCGGGCTGTTCCGGTCCGACCGCTTCCAGCGCAACGAGAGCGAACTGGTCATCATCGTCACCCCCTACGTGGTCCGGCCCACTCCCAACCGGAACATGGCGACGCCGACCCAAGGCTTCTCGCCGCCGCACGACCTGGAACGCCTGATCGTCGGTGGCACCCATCGCCGCAACCCGGTCAAGGGCGATCCGTCCAAGGTCGGCCCCGACGGCCGCCGCCTGATCGGTCCGGTCGGTTTCCAACTCGACTAACGCGAGGCCCCCTATGACCCCCCGTACCCCCAAACGTCAGACGCCCACGGCATTGGCCGCCACCCTGGTCGCGTGCACCGCGGTCTCGGGCTGTTTCGCCGAGATCGCCGCCGGAACGGCGGGTGACGGCGGGCTCTATTTGCTCCAGCATCCGGAGGCGATGCCGCTGGAGGACTGGTCGAACGTACCGGCGCGGCGCGAGCCCAAGGCCCACGAAGTGCAGTACCAGCATGACGTCGGGTTCGTCGACGACGAGGTCGGCCTGATTGCCGCCGAAGGCCAGGACCTGGAAGCCTTCATCGACCGGGCGCGCGTCGGCTTGGGCGATCGCGTCTACGTTCTCGCCGGCGTTCCCGAGGGCGAGGATCGGGCGCAGGCCCGCCGGATCTCCGAACGCCGCCGCGATTCCGTCGTCACGTTCCTCGAGTTGCAGGGCATCGAGGTCCGGCCGATGCATGGCGACTTCGGAGTCGAGCCGCCGGCCGGTGATGCCGTCACCGTGCTCCTCAGGCGCTATGTGGTCGCCCTGCCGGCCTGTCCCGATTGGACCGGCAAGCCGGGCCGCAGCTTCAACAACCAGGTGTCGAGCAACTGGGGCTGCGCCACGGCCATCAACTTCGGCCTGATGGTCGCTGATCCGGGTGACCTGGTTCACGGCCAGCGCCCGGGCCTCGCCGATGGCGAGCGCATGGCGCGGTCGGTCGAGCGTTACCGCAAGGGCGAGACCAAGTCGTTGACTCCGGAAGACATCGGTACCATCGAATCGCAGCAGAAGGTGGAGTCGGGCGACTCCGCCGCGGAGAAGTAGCCATGCTCGCCAAGGCCCTACGCGCCACGCGCCCGGCCCCGGCGGCCCGCTTCATGGCCTTCGCCGCCGACGACGTAACCCGCGCCGCCGTCGCCCGCGCCGCCGAGACGCTGGGGATCGGCGATCCCGTCGTGCTGTCTGGCACCGCCGCGGAAGCCCGCGCCAAGCTGGCCGAAATCCCGACGCCCGAGCTTCTCGTCGTCGACGTCTCCGGCATAGATGACCCGCTCGCCGCCGTTGTCGATCTCGCTGACGTCTGCGACCAGGGAACACGGGTCATCGGGCTCGGCGACGTCAACGATATCGAGCTCTACCGGGCGCTCTCCGACCTCGGCGTGCACGACTACCTGCTGAAGCCGGTGTCGTCGGACGCCCTCGCGGCGACGCTGAGCCGCGCCGAGCAGCCGCGGGCCGAACCGGCGGAAACGGAGCAGGGCATCGGCCGGCTGATCGCCGTGGTCGGTGCGCGGGGCGGTGTCGGTGCCAGCACCGTTGCCGTCAATACCGCCTGGATGCTCGCCCACGAGCGCGGCCGTAAGGTGGCACTGGTCGATCTCGACTTGTATTTCGGCACCTTTGCATTGGCCCTCGATCTCGAGCCGGGGCGGGGGTTCCGCGAGGCCTTGGAGAACCCGGGCCGCATCGACGGCCTGTTCATCGAACGCGCCATGGTGCGCGAAAGCGACAACCTCTATGTGCTCGGTGCCGAGGAGTCGTTCGACAACCCGTTCTCGTTCGATCCGGCGGCGCTTGATCTGCTGCTCGACAGCCTGCGCCAGGACTTCGCCTGTGTGGTCATCGACATGCCCCGATTCGCGGCTCGCACACAGCTTGCCAACGTCACCGCACCGGCCGACGTTATTGTCGTCTCGGACCCGTCGCTGGCCGGCATGCGCGACACCATGCGCCTTACCGGGTTCATCAAGAAGTCGGCGCCCCAGCTCGGCGTCAAGGTTGTGGTCAACCGCGTCGGCCAGGCCAAGGTCGGCGAGCTGGGCAAGCGGGACTTCGAAAAGGGCGCCGAGACTGGCATCGACTACCTGATCCCCTACGACGCCAAGCCCATCGCCGCCAGCACGGCGAGCGGCAAGCCGTTGCCCAAGGCCGGCAAGAACTCGAAGGTGGTGGCGGGCCTGCGCAAGCTCAGCGTCGACCTGTCGGGCACTCAGGCGGAAGCGACGAAGGTGCCGTTTTGGCGCCGCAAGGCGAAGAAGGCGGGGTGATGTTCGGAAAACGCCCCGCCGGAAAGGTCGTTCCCCTGCACGCCGACCCGCCGCCCTCCGCGCCAGCGCCGCGCGATCCGCCGCACGACGTTGACGACGCCGAAGACCCGGTGTCGCAGGAGCCGGAACCCGTGGAAAGTGCCGTTCCCGACACACTCGCCGAAGCGAAGCCGGCCAAGAAGTCGGCGCCCGCGCAACGGCGGTCGGCGGCCGACTCGGTCGCCGAAAGCAGCGATCTCGCCGCCGTGCTGGAGCGGGTCCGCCCGGCCCTGCGCGAACGCATCGACATGTCGGACGTGCTGGCGATGAAGCGCGGCCAGCTTGCCGGCCGGGTCGGCGCCGTGGTGGATGCGGTCTGTGCCGCCGGGGGTGATGCCCTGGACGATCACGACCGACGCGACCTGATCACCGTGATGCTGAACGAATTGGTGATCGAGGCCAAGCGAACGGCGGCTGCGGCGCCCGCGCGCGACGCGGAGGGCGAAGTCGACACCGATGCCGGCGCCGCCGCGTCGGCCAGCCGGGACGTCATCGACGAGGCCAAGAACCGGGTCCAGCCGATCCTCATGGAACGCATCGACGTCGCCAAGGCGTCCGAACTGCCGCGCGTCGAACTGGCGTCGCAGATCGGCGACATCGTCGCCGAGATCCTCGGCGAGGAGAAGATGCACCTCAACCTGCTGGAGCAGCGGGACCTGGTGACCATGCTGCTCAACGACATGCTGGGGCTGGGGCCGCTGGAGGTGCTGCTGGCCGACGAGGCCGTCACCGACATCATGGTCAACGGACCGAAGCAGGTGTTCGTCGAACGCCGCGGAAAGCTGGAGCTGACCGAGGTCTGCTTCCGCGACGACGGTCACGTGCTGAATGTCGCCGGCCGCATCGTCAGCCGCATCGGCCGGCGGGTCGACGAATCCACGCCGCTGGTCGACGCCCGTCTGGAGGACGGCTCCCGCGTCAACATCATCATCCCGCCGCTGGCCATCGACGGGCCATCCATCTCGATCCGTAAGTTCGCCAAGCAGAAGATCACCCTGGAGCATATGGAGCGCCAGCAGAACCTGTCGCCGGAGATGGCGACGGTGCTGAAGATTGCCTCGCGGTGCCGGCTCAACATCCTGATCTCCGGCGGCACCGGCTCCGGTAAGACGACGCTGCTCAACGCCATGTCGCGGATGATCGACATGGGCGAACGCATCGTCACGATCGAGGACGCCGCCGAGCTGCAGCTCCAGCAGCCGCATGTGGTGCGCCTGGAGACCCGCCCGCCAAACCTCGAAGGCGAAGGCGAGATCACCCAGCGCGAGCTGGTCAAGAACACGCTGCGCATGCGCCCCGACCGCATCATCCTCGGCGAAATCCGCGCCGGCGAGGCGCTGGACATGCTGCAGGCGATGAACACCGGCCACGACGGCTCCATGTGCACCATCCACGCCAACCGGCCCCGCGAGGCGCTGACCCGACTGGAGAACATGGTCGCCATGGCTGGCGTCAAGCTGCCCAACGAGGCGGTGCGCGCGCAGATCGCCGGGGCTGTCAACCTGATCGTCCAGATCGCCCGCATGCGCGACGGCGTCCGCCGGATCACCCAGATCACCGAAGTCGTCGGCATGGAGGGCGAGGTGGTCACGACCCAGGATCTGTTCACCTTCGAGTTCGAGGGCGAGGACCAGGACGAGCGCCTCTACGGCCGCTTCAAGTCCTCCGGCCTGCGCCCGCACTTCAAGCCGCGGGCGGACTACTTCGGCCTCGGACGCGCCCTCGTCGAAGCGGTGTCGGCGGCATCGACGCCGGATGGAGGCGGGCTGTGAACGGCGCCGTCGGAGTGATCTTCATCGGGGTCGCGCTGACCTTGGTGACGCTGGTGCTGGCGCTGAGCGGCGGTGCCGCCGGCAGGATGCGCAAGCGCGCCGAAGGGGTGAAGAAGCGAGCCAAGGGCGGCGGCCGGCCGACCAGCGTCCTCGCGCCCGGCGCGGCCAGCGTCAAGCGGTCGCAGGGGCGGTCGGTTCCCGTCGTCGAAGACCTCGCCAAGCGATTCCTGCCGCGCCAAACGGTGCTGCGCGACCGCCTGTCGCGCACCGGCCACGCCATCTCCATCGGCATGTATGCGCTGATCAACCTCGGCGTGGCGCTGTTCGCGTTCCTGGTCATGTGGCTGTTCAGCGGACTGCCGGCGCCGGTGTGCGGCGCCCTGGGTCTCAGCGTCGGCGTCGGCGTTCCGCACATGACGGTGGGCGTGCTCGCCGCGCGGCGTCAGAAGAAGTTCATCGCGATCCTGCCCGACGCCGTCGACCTGATCGTCCGCGGCCTGCGCTCCGGACTGCCGGTGACCGAATCCATCGCCACCGTCGGCCGCGAAATGGAAGACCAGGTCGGCGTCGAATTCCGCCGCATCGCCGACGGCGTGCGCTTTGGCCAGCAGCTCGAAGAGGTGCTGTGGGAGACCGCCAAGCGGCTGTCGCTGCCGGAGTTCAACTTCTTCGTCATCAGCCTGTCGGTGCAGCGCGAGACCGGTGGCAACCTCGGCGAGACGCTGGCCAACCTCTCGGACATCCTCCGCCGGCGCAAGCAGATGAAGCTGAAGATCAAGGCGATGTCGTCGGAGGCGCGGGCCAGCGCAATGATCCTCGGCTCGCTGCCGTTCGTCATGTTCGGCATCGTCTACGCGATGAACCCGAGCTACGCGAGCGAGCTGTTCACCGATCCGCGCGGCATGATGATGGCGGCGGCCGGCGTCACCAGCATGATGATCGGCATCGGCGTGATGGCCAAGATGGTGAGGTTCGAGATATGAACCTGGAGGCGATGCTGCCGTTCGGCCTGACCATCGACGGGGCGGTCTCGGCGACCGCGGCGATGGCCGCCTTCGCCACCGTGTTCGCAGTGTGGAACGCGCTGATCGCCCGCGATCCGCTTGGTGCCCGCGCCCGGGGCCTGCGCAAACGCCGCGAGGAACTCAAGGCCGGTCTCACCCAGGCAACTCGCAACCGCCATCGCCGTCAGACCGCCAATGCCATCGGCATGATGCGGTCCATCACCCAGCGCTTCGACCTCTTGCGCACGAAGACGGCGGCCAACATCACCGACCGCCTCGCCCAGGCGGGATGGCGCTCGATGCCGGCCTGACCCGGGTCGCCCGCGAGATGCAGCGCTCCTCGCCGGAGATCGCCGACGAGTTCGGGCTGACCGCGGTCGAGCTGGGCTTCCTGCCCGAGCGCCGCAAGGCCGTCGAAAACCTCGCCCGCCGCGTCCAGCTCGCCTCGGTGCGTGGCGTCGTCAATACGCTCCTGCAGACCGAGAAGTACGGCACGCCGCTGGCCCAGTCGTTGCGGGTGCTGGCGGCGGAATTCCGCAACGAGCGCATGCTCAAGGCCGAGGAAAAGGCGGCGAAGCTGCCGGCCATCCTCACCGTGCCGCTGATCGTGTTCATCATGCCGGCGTTGTTCATTGTGCTCATCGGCCCCGGAGCGCTGAGGACCATCGATGCGTTAAGCCGATTGTAGCCCGAGGAGGGCAACACCGAGGGGGTGCCGGGCCGTTGTTGTTGGGGTCCGATGGTCCGACGTGCATTTGGAGTCATGACTCCATCCGCCCCACTTTTCGGGCAAGAAAATACAGAAAAAATACCTGCAATTTGTTTATTTTTTATTATTTGGACAACCTACAAGTAAAATGTATGATAGAAATCAGTTTTTCGGCGCATTTACTGAATTGCGCGGAAATACCAACGTCCCCATCCGCCATCCTTTTTGTTGGAGGCAAGCCATGGCAAGGACCCGCGCAGTGATCTCCGGGATGGCGGTCGCCGCCCTGTGTGTTGCGGCTTCGGGATGCGGTCCCGCGACGATGGCCTCCGTGGCGGTCAGCGGCCTCAGTGTCGCATTCACCGGCAAGGGGCTGGCGGAGCACGCGCTTTCCGGCATCCGCGACGAGGATTGTGCTGTCTTCAACGTGCTCGACGGCGGCACGATGTGTGTGCCCTACGAAAACACTGCCCAAGCCGTGTCCGTTGCTGCACTCGTCCCAGGAGAGGGGGACGAGTCGGAGATCGACATCGACGGCATCGATGACCTGGCGGTGGCCTCAGGTTCGCCAGCTGGGCAGGACGCCGTTGCCAACACCGCTACGCCGATCGAAGCCCCGGTTGCGACGGCGTCTTCGCAGCCCGAATGACGGGCGCCTCTTCCGGCGGCCGTCGAGGACGACCCCGTCTGGCGCTACATGATGGCGCGCGTTCAAGGCGGTGCCGACCCCTCGCCGGCAGCGCCCTATTCTGCGGGCCCCTTGGCGTCCATCGATTCGGGATCGGCCGGCAAGGTATCGCCCTGACCATGGCGGCCAAGAATAGCGGCCGCGCGGCTCCTGCCGGAGAGGCCGCGCAGGGTCTGATAATAGGCGAGGTTGTTGCGGACCGACGCATCGTCGAGATCGATCCGCGCTACCGCCGCGGCCTGTTCCGGCTGCCCGGCCAGGCCGTAAACGAGCGCCAGGTTCTGACGCACGCGGGGCGTCGCGCACGGTGCTTCGGCGAGCGCGCGGAACATCTCGATGGATTCGTCGAAAGCGCCGGCCAGCGCCAGGGACAACGCCAGATTGTTGCGCAGGTTGACGTCGTCAGGCGACCGCTCCATGCCGTCGATGTAACTCTGCTGGGCGGCGTCGTGGTCGCCGGCGAGGTCGAGTGCGACGCCGAGGCCGTTGCGGGCCCGGTGGTCGGCGGGCTCCAACCGGATCGCCGCCTCGAACTGCTCGGCCGCCCTCTCAGGTCGGTCGAGGGCGATCAGCAGTTTGCCATACTCGCGCCGCGCATCGGCATTGTCAGGCGCCCGTTTGATGGCGTTTTCGTAGACGTCGGCGGCTTCGGTCGCGGCACCCGCAGCGACGCTGGTCCTGGCAAGCCCGATCGACGGCGCCGCGGCGTCCGGCTCCATCCCGTGGGCGCGGCGGAACAGCGACGCCGCAGAAACCAGGTCGCCGCCTTGGCGGGTCGCCTCAGCGATCCGCATCACCTGGGCAAGCCGGCTGGCGCGGTCTTCCGCAGCGATCTCTTCTTTCATCGGCACGTCGCCAGCGCACGCTGCGGCCACCGCCGCGGCCAGTGCCAAGGCGGCAGCGCGATACCGGGTGGGATAAGATGCCTTTCCCATGCGCATGACGCGGCGAGCCTACGAGGTCGCTTGGAGATGCGCAAGGGACCGCCGGCACGGCCCAAATCCAAGCCGGCGAACGGATTGCAATTCCGTGACGAACCTGCTCAAACTTCAGGAACCGTCACCCTGGTGGAGGAATTTCGGGCGTGAAGAAGGAATATCTGGAACTGACGCGTTTGATCGAGCGCCTGCACCGCCGCTTCCTCGACGTGCTGCGCAGCGAGCTGAACAGGCTCGGCATCAAGGACATCAACGGTGTCCAGGCACTGCTGCTGGCCAACATCGGTGACGAGGAAATTGTCATTCGCGACCTCGTCGAGCGCGGCTACTACCAGGGCTCCAACGTCTCCTACAACATCAAGAAGCTGGCGGAGCTCGGCTACCTCGAACAGGAGCGCACGGCGCACGACAAACGGTCGGTGGCGATCCGACTAACCGAAAAAGCGCTCGATGTGGTCGAGAAGATCAAGGACCTCGAAGAACGCATCGCCGGCGAGCTCGGCGACCACCGGATGAACCCCGACGAAGTGGAGACGGTCTGCCAGTCCCTCCGCCAGGTCGAACGCACCTGGTCCGACTTCATCCACTACGGCCGCCGCTGACATTGTCGTCGCTTGGCAGCGATCGGGGATTCTCGCTAAGGAGACGCCGCGAAAAGCGGCAACGCGGTGAGCGCGTCGCCGATCGACGACCCTGACAGCACCTCAAATCCGCCTGCCTTGGCGACCGCCGCCGCCGCCGCATTTTCGTCGTCGCTGCGGCCGTGGCCCGCTGAGAGGTGCAGTCCGCCAGACAGCCCGGCGTTACGTCCGGCGGCCACGTCGCGGGCGCGGTCACCGACGATCCACGACCGCTCCAAGGCAATCGGCAACAGGCGCGCGGCGCGCTGCAACATGCCCGGATTGGGCTTGCGCGCCGGGTGGTCTGGATGGTCGTAAGGCGGTTTCGCCTGCGGGTGGTGCGGGCAAGCGAAGACCCCATCGACGAAGGCGCCGCTCATCGCAAGCTCGCCCAGAATGCGGTCCTGCACTGCGATGAAGTCGTTCCAGCCGAAAAGCCCCTGGCCGATCCCCGACTGATTGGTGACGATAACCACCGGATAGCCGCGCCCGTTCGCCGCGGCGATCACGATGGCGGCTTCGGGGATAACGCGAACGTCCTCGGGCCGATGCAGATGCCCGACCTCCTCGACGATGACGCCATCGCGGTCGAGGAACAATGCTGGCCGTTCGGCCGAGCCGTCGGGGCGGCGAAGGGACTGGATCCACACACCTTCGTCGTCGATCATCACGCCATCCGGGACGGCAACATGAGCGTACATGGGCTGGTTTAACCACTTGCCGCGGGGTCGGTGCAAGGCCCCGGCGGCGGCTTCCGCGAGCCAGCGCCGGTTCCGTGGCGAAAAAACCGAAACGAACCTGAACGCGGCTTGACTTTTAGCCCGCCAGAGGCAACGGTGCAGTGCGCAAAATTGGCTCCGGACCGGCGGTTTTTCTGGCATCGCGCCGCCGCCGACGCGGGTCCGGGGCCGGCCGATTGCGGGTCACGGGGGGTCATCGTGAACAATGACGGTCGGGCGATGGGGTGGTGCGGAACCGCCCGCGTTCCGGTCGCCGCGAGAGCCCGTTGGACGTGGTCCTCTCGATCGCGCGGAGAGGGTCCGGAGTCGTGCTCCGATCCCGGCACGCGATCGGCCACCTGGAGCAAGGACTGCGAGGAATGATCGACAAGAAACACATCGGGAGGACGATGCCCGCCCAGACGTTCGACGTCGAAAAAGGGCGGCTCCGTTTCTTCGCCACGGCGATCGGCGAAACCAATCCCGTCTACACCGACGAAGACGCTGCCAAGGCCGCCGGCTATCCATCGCTGCCGGCGCCACCGACCTTCGGCTTCTGCCTGGAGATGGAATCCAATTCGCTTTGGGATAACCTCGAGGCGATGGGCGTCCCGGTGGGCAAAATTCTGCACGGAAACCAGTATTTCACCCCCCACGCGCCGATCTGTGCCGGCGACCGCATCACCTTCGTCACCAAGGTGACCGACATCCAGGAAAAGAAGGGTGGCGCTCTCGAGTTCATTACCGAGGACTCGACGGCCACCAATCAGGACGAGGTCCTCGTCGCCGAGCTGCGGCGGGTGATCGTCGTTCGGAACTAGGGACGGGGAGCCGAAACCATGACCGTACCATCGTATGATTCCGTCAACGTCGGCGACGATCCCGTCAAGCTGACGACCGACCCGGTTTCGCGCCGCACCCTGGCGCTCTACGCTGGCGCCTCGGGCGACCATAACCCCATCCATATCGATATCGACTTTGCCAAGAAGGCCGGCCTCGGCGACGTCATCGCCCACGGCATGCTGGTGATGGCGTACATGGGCCGCTCGGTGACCGACTGGGTGCCGCAATCGGCGATCCGCTCGTTCAGCACGCGGTTCACCGCGATCACCCGGGTCGGCAACGCCATCACTTGCACCGGCAAGGTCGTCGACAAGATGGAAGAGGACGGCGAAAAGCGGGTCCGGCTCGAGATCACCGCGCAGGACCAGGACGGCGAAGTGAAGGGGGCCGGCGAGGCCGTCGTCGCGCTCGCGTAAACCAGAGCGGGGAACCCCAGGGAGACTTTGCGCGCCCTGGGCGTGAGGCGATTTCTGCTGCTTGCGCGATCGTCGTTCCCGGGGCATATGTGTTGGCCGCCGCCATATAAACTGAGGGATATCCGCACTACCGAGGGAAGCGGAGTCCGGAGGAGAACCGAACATGGACTGGAAACAACAGACCGAATCGTTGATGAGCAATTGGACCGATGCCCAGCGGCAGCTCTGGTCGGGCTGGATGAGCTGGATGCAGAACGCGCCGGGTGGTGGCGCTATGGGACAGATGTTCGACCCGGCGCAGATGTCGCGGATGAGCGCCGATGCGTGGTCGTCGCTGCGCGAAGGCGCACCCGGCCGCGTCGCCGGCAACATCATGGGCATGCCGGACATGATGTCGCGGAGCATGAGCCTGCTGCTCAAGGCATGGCAGATCGCCTCGCCGAAGATCGAAGCCGGCAAGCCTTGGCAGCCGGACCTGCAGAAGGTCATCGAGCAATGGCGCGAAGAAGTTTCCAGTATCGGCGGCCGGCAGGCGGCCGCCGCCAACGAGTTCCAGCAGCTTAGCCACGCCATGTTCGAGCAGTGGTCGCCGATGACGGCGCCGTGGCTGTCGATGGTCGGCCAGGCGATGGCCGGCGGCCATCCGGGCACGGCGCTGATGGGCGGTACCGCCGGCCTCGAGCGGCTGATGAGCTTCGACGAGGGTGCGTTCCCGATGCTCTCGGGTCTCGGCGAGATGCCGCGCGGCACCGTGATGCGCCAGAAGATCGGCAAGATGCTCGAGGCCACAGACGCGGCCATCGACGTCAAGAAGGCGCAAGCGAAATATCACAAAGCGATGTCAGACGCGATGGCGCAGGCCGTCGAGCAGACCATGGACTACTTGGCGAAGCTCGCGGAGAAGGGCGACAAGATCACCAGCGTCCGCGACCTCATGCGGACCTGGTTTAGCATGGCCGACAAGACCTTGAACAAGACCTTCACGTCGCCGGAATGGCTCGAGCTTCAGGGTGAACTCACCACCGCGCTGATGACCCACAAGATCAAGCAGCGTGAGGCGCTGTATATCATTTACGAAGCGATGGAGATTCCGACGCGCGCCGAGGTGGACGAGGCGTACCGCGATATCCAGGAGCTCAAGCGCGAGATTCGCAAGCTCAAGAAGCAGCTGGCCGCCACCGGCAAGGCGCCGGCCAAGGCGCCGGCCAAGGCACCGGCCAAAGCACCGGCCAAGACCACGACCACTCGGGCCCCCGCGCGCAAAGCGCCGGCCAAAGCAGCGGCCAAATAGGCACTGCTCGACAACGGCCCAGTGGGAACGGCTTTAGCAGGAGACCGATACAATGCTGTCTTTTCCGATTCAAATCCGCCAGGACGACCTGGCGCGCGAGATCGCCGAGATCGAGCGCAAAGTCACGCAAGGCCTGAAGCGCCTGACCGACACCACCGATGACGACGTCGACATCGGTTCGACGCCGAAGGACATCATCTACGAGTGCAAGACCTGGAAGCTCTACCACTACCATCCCAAGGTGGACGCCAAGAAGGTCCACAAGGTGCCGATGGTGATCATCCCGCCGCTGATCAACGGTTACGAGGTCGCTGATCTGCAGCCCGACCGGTCGCTGGTCACCAATTTCCTCAACGAGGGGATCGACGTCTATCTGGTGAACTGGGGCTATCCCAAGCGCAGCGACATGTTCCTGACGTGGGACGACTACGTCTGCGAGTTCATCGACGAGGCGGTCGATATCATCCGCGAACGCCACAAACTCAAGAACATCAACATGTTCGGCATCTGCCAGGGCGGCACGATGAGCACATGCTACTCGGCGCTCAATCCGGACAAGATCCGCAACCTGGTGTTGACCGTCACGCCCATCGACTTCCACGCAGGCTTGGTCGAAGGCAAGCCGCACATCGGCCTGTTGTTCCAGATGGGCAAGACCGCCGACGTCGACCTCATGGTCGAGGCATTCGGCCTGATCCCGGCCGACGTGCTCAACGTGTCGTTCCTGATGGCGTCGCCGTTCACCCTGATGTTCGGCAAGTACGCCGACACCATCGACATGCTGGAGAACCGAGACGCGCTCTTGAACTTCCTGCGCATGGAGAAGTGGCTGTTCGGCGGACCGGACGTTTCCGGCGCCATGTACAAGGGGCTGGTGAAGACGTTCCTCCAGGAAAACGCGCTGGTCAACGGGACGCTGGAGCTCGACGGCCAGAAGGTCGACCTCAAGAACGTCACCATGCCGGTGCTCAACATCTTCGCCGAGCGGGATCACCTGGTGCCGCCGGGCTGCACCGTTGCCCTCGGTAAGCACGTCGGCAATAAGAAGGCCTACACCGAGATGGCCATCCCGACCGGCCACATCGGCATCTACACCGGCGGTCTGTCGCAGAAGGTCCTGGCGCCGCAGGCGTCGGAGTGGCTGAAGAAGAACTAGGCCGTTTCGCGACAGCGGTCCAAACGAAAACGCGGCGACCGCAAGGTCGCCGCGTTTCTCTTTGCCTCAATCCCCGCTTGAGCAGGGATTCCGTCCGGCGAATCAGGCCATACGCAGCATGCCGTCGACGCGGATGGTGAAGCCGTTGAGGTAGGCGTTGTCGACGATGTGCATCACCAGCTTGGCGTACTCGTCGGGATCGCCGAGGCGCGACGGAAACGGCACCGACGCACCTAGCGAGTCCTGCACCTCCTGTGGCAGGCCGGCCATCATCGGCGTCTTGAAGATGCCCGGCGCAACGCACATCACGCGGATGCCGGTCTTCGAGAACTCGCGCGCCGCCGGGATGGTCAGGCCAACGACGCCAGCCTTGGACGATGCATAGGCCGCCTGTCCGACCTGGCCTTCGTAAGCGGCGATGGACGCGGTGTTGATAATCACGCCGCGTTCTCCGCCGTCGAGGGCATCGGCTTCCTGCATGTCGGCCGCGGCGAGGCGCATGACGTTGAAGGTGCCGATCAGGTTGACGCCGACCACGTTCGCATAGGCATCGAGCGGGTGCGGGCCCTTCTTGCCGACGATCTTGATCGGCGGCGCGACGCCGGCACACTGGACGACGATGCGCGCCGGGCCGTGGGCGTCACGGGCCTTGGCGATCGCTGCCTCGGTGGAGTCGCCATCGGCGACGTTACAGACGCAGGCGACGCCGCCGATGTCGGAAGCGACGCGGTTTGCGGCGTCCTCCGCCATGTCAAAAACGGCGACCTTGGCGCCCGCCGCGGCGAGCGCCCACGACGTGGCCTCGCCGAGGCCCGAGCCGCCGCCGGTTACGATTGCGCCCAATCCATTGGCATCCATGTTCTTCTCCCCTTGGGTTCCCCTGGAATTGCGGTCAAGGCGCGACGGACCGCTCCGCCATCACCTCATCCATGCTCCGAGATCGGAAGTCTCTTCCCTGGATTGACGGCGCACCGGCCCGCCGCGAGGTGCGGGCGGGCCGGCGGCAACCGTCTTTTCCGTGACCGGGGCCGGCAGCGCCGGCCCCGAGGCCGAGGCTAGGTCAGCCGCTCGACGGTGACGGCCGTGGCTTCGCCACCGCCGATGCACAGACCCGCGACACCCTTGGTCTGGCCGGTCTGCTCCAGCGCATGCAACAGGGTGACGATGATCCGCGCACCCGAGGCGCCGATCGGGTGACCGAGCGCGCACGCGCCGCCGTTGATGTTGACCTTGTCATGCGGGATGTCGATGTCGCGCATTGCCGCCATGGTGACGACGGCGAAGGCTTCGTTGATTTCCCAAAGATCGACGTCGCCGGCATCCCAGCCGGTCTTGTCCAGCACCTTACGGATGGCGCCAATAGGCGCGGTGGTGAACAGGTTCGGCTCCTGCGCGTGGGTGGCATGGCTGTGCATGATCGCCAGCGGCGTGAGGCCCCGCTTCTCGGCCTCGGAGCGGCGCATCAGCACGAGTGCCGCGGCACCGTCGGAAATCGAGCTCGAGCTCGCCGCCGTCACCGTGCCATCCTTGCGGAAGGCCGGGCGCAGGGTCGGGATCTTGTCGACGTTGACCTCGAACGGCGCCTGATCTTTATCGATGAGCTTGTCGTCCCGGCGCACCTTGATCATTACCGGCGCGATTTCCTTATTGAACACGCCGCCATTGGAGGCCGCCTGGGCGCGGTTGACCGAGGTGATGGCAAACTCGTCCTGGGCTTCGCGGGTGAACTGATACATCTCCGCGCAGTCCTCGGCGAAGGTACCCATCGCCCGGCCTTCCTCATAGGCATCCTCGAGGCCGTCATAGAACATATGGTCCTTGAGCTGGTCGCCATGACTCAGGCGATAACCGGTCCGGGCATTGAGCGCCAGATACGGAGCCCGCGACATGCTCTCCATGCCGCCGGCGACAACGATGTCATGCGAGCCGGCAAGGATGTTGTCGTGGCCGAACATCGCCGTCTTCATCGCCGAACCGCACATCTTGGTCAGCGTCGTCGCGCCCGTGCTCCAAGGCACGCCGGCGAAATGGGCGGCCTGGCGGGCGGGAGCCTGCTTCAGGCCGGCCATCAGGCAGCAGCCCATGATCACCTCGCCGACGTCCGCGGCGTCGACTTTGGCGCGTTCCAACGCAGCCTTGATGGCGACGGCGCCCAGGTGCGGCGCGGCAACGCCCTTGAAGTCCCCGAGCATGCCGCCCATCGGCGTGCGGGCAGCACCTACGATCACTACGGGGTCTGATTGAGTCATCGCTCTCTCCCTCAGTCTCTCTATTTATGCGATTGCCATGTCGCGACGCCGCATTTATGCGATTGCCATGTCGCGACGCCGCCCGGGGTAACGGATGGCCGTTGAATGAAGATTTCCCCCGACTTCCCTGGCGGGATCACGTGATCCGATCATTGTGCGCTGCCGCAAACCGCGTACGACAGCCGACGAGGATTCCCCGGCCCGGAGGCCTGAACTCCGCGCCATGCTATGCGTTCATCGCTGATCCTGCAAGTGTTGTGCAGCGCGGCAAAAAAGTCCCAAGCGAATCAACCGTTCATCGTCAGGCCGCCGGACACGCTCAGCACTTGACCGGTGATGAAATCGGCATCCTCGCTGGCCAGGAAGGCCACCGCACCCGGCAGATCCTCGACCCGGCCCAGCCGGCGCATTGGCGTCGCCTTGGCGAAGGCATCGAGCAGCTTCTCTCCCATGCCGCTGTCCTCGGCGACGGCGGTCAGCAGACCGGTCTCGGTCGGACCCGGGCAGACCACATTGAGGCTGACGCCCTTGGTCGCCGTCTCGCGTGCCAGGGTCTTGGTCAGTGCCACCAGCCCGCCCTTGGTCGCCGAGTAGACGGCTTCACCCGACGAGCCAACCCGCGCCGCGTCGGAGGCGATGTTGACGACCTTGCCGGCGCCGCGCGCGGTCATGCCCGGCAATACGGCGTGAAGGGTGTTGAGCGGCCCTTTCAGGTTGATGGCGATGATCTTGTCCCACAGGCCGGGCGAAGTCTTGGTGAAGAATGCCCAGTGGTCCCAGCCGGCGTTGTTGATCAGGATGTCCACCGGCCGCCCGGCCTTGTTCTCGAAATCGGCGATCGCCGCCTTGACGCCCTCGTAGTCGGTGACGTCGCACGCCACGGCATAGGCCTTGCCGCCGCCGATGTCTGCCGCCGCTTTCTCCGCACCGGCGGTGTCGATGTCGAAAACACCGACGATGCAGCCTTCCTCGGCCAGCCGTTCACAGATCGCGAGCCCGATGCCAGCCGCTCCACCGGTGACGATGGCGGCCTTGCCGTTCAATCCACGCATGGTGATGGTCCTCCGATTCCCCTGAAGACTTCGGCTTGGCCCGCGGCGCGGATCATAGGAGCGGGGAGGGGGGCGGTCAAACCCCCGCCGATCACGATGCGCCCGGCATCTCGTCGGTGAGGTAGAGGCCGACGACGCCGACGACGATGAGGGCGAGGAACACCAGCTTCAGCGCCGTCACCGGTTCGCGGAACCAGAGGATGCCGATGGTGGCGATCAGCGCCGTGCCGACCCCCGACCAGACGGCGTAGGCCATACTGACGGGAATCACCTTCACCGCAAACGTGAGGAACACGAAGCTGATGCCGTAGGCCGGAAAGATCATCAGCGACGGCACGAGCTGGGTGAACCCGTGCGACATCTTCACGCAAGTCGTCCCGCCGATCTCGAAGGCGATCGCCAATGCCAGCCACAGCCACGCCACCGCCCGGTTCCCGGCCGCCGGTTCGCTCGATCCTCAGGCCATGTAGGGGCTCTTGTAGCTCTCCAGGACCTTGATGTAGTTGGCGCGCTCGAAGGCCGAGGGATCGGCGACCTTCATCTGGCTCATCGACCCCTTCATCTGGTCGATCGACTTGTAGTCGCGCCACTCCATCCATGTGCTCAGGTCGCTGACCAGCGTCTCGGCATAGCCGACGCCTTTGCGCAGCAGCGCGGACGTGGTCATTACTGCGTCGGCACCGGCCATAATGTACTTGACCATTTCCGTCGCCGTATAGACGCCGCGGGTCGCCCCCAGCGAGGCGTTGACACGCCCGTGCAGGATGGCGATCCACATCAGCGGCAGGCGGATCTCGCTCGGACTGGACAGTTCCAGGTCCGGCATCACCTCCAGCTTCTCGAGGTTGAAGTCGGGCTGGTAGAAGCGGTTGAACAGCACCAGCGCGTCGGCGCCGGCATTGACGAACTGCTTGGCCATGTCGCCCATGGCGCTGAAGAACGGGCTCAGCTTGACGGCGACAGGAATGCTCACCGCGCCCTTCACCGCCTTGATGATGTCGAGGTAGCGCTGCTCGACCTCTCGCCCGGTGACCTCGATATCGGCCGGAATATAGAAGACGTTGATCTCGATACCGTCGGCGCCGGCTTCCTGCATCTCCTTGGCGTATTCGATCCACCCGGTATTGGTGACCCCGTTGAGGCTGGCGATGATGGGCACGTCGGTGGCTTCGGCCGCACCGCGCAACAGTTCCAGATAGTGGTTCGGGCCGACGTGATACTCCTCAATCGCCGGGAAATAGCTCAGCGACTCGGCGAAGCTGTCGGTGCCGGCATCGGTGAGGTGGTCGAAGGCCGCCTGCTCCTGGCGGATCTGCTCCTCGAACAGCGAGAACATCACGATCGCCGAGACGCCGCCGTCCTCGAGACGCTTGATGCCGTCGATGCTCGCCGACAGCGGCGACGCCGAGGCGACCACCGGGTGCTTGAGGTTCAGGCCCATGTATGTCGTCGTAAGGTCCATTGTCTTGCTCCTCTCCCCCGAGCCTCAGCCCTGGCCCATGCTCGCCATGTCTTCGTAAAGCTGCCACTTCCGCTCCACCGCTTCCTGGGCTTGCGCCATGAGCGCGTCGGCCTGATCCGGATTGGTTGCGCGCAGCATCCGGTAACGCAGCTCGTTGTCGGCGTATTCCTTCAGCTTCATGGTCGGACGCGGGGAGTCGAGGACGAACGGGTTTTCGTTCGAGCCCGCCACGGCCGGATTGTAGCGGACCAGTGGCCAGTAGCCGGTGTGGACGGCGCGGCTCTGCTGGTTGAGGCCGTTCTGCATGTTGATGCCGTGGGCGATGCAGTGGCTGTAGGCGAGGATCAGCGACGGTCCTGGATAGGCCTCGGCCTCACGGAAGGCGAGCAGGGTCTGCTGCGGGTTGGCGCCCATGGCGACGCGGGCGACGTAGACGTTGCCGTAGCTGATCGCCTGCAATGCCAAGTCTTTCTTGCCAACCTGCTTGCCGGCATTGGCGAATTTGGCCACCGCGCCCAGCGGCGTCGACTTCGATGCCTGGCCACCGGTGTTGGAGTAGACCTCGGTGTCGAGCACCAGGATGTTGACGTCGCGGCCGGTGGCCAATACGTGGTCGACGCCTGACGAGCCGATGTCGTATGCCCAGCCGTCGCCACCGACGATCCACACGCTGCGTCGGACCAGCTGGTCGGAAAGCGACAGCAGCATATTGGCGTTCTCCGAGCCGTCCGCGTCCAGAATCTCTCGCAGGCGGGCGACGCGGGCCCGCTGGTGGCGGATTTCCGATTCCAGGATTTGTGGCGCGTTGATCAACTCGTCGGCCAGGTCTTCGCCAATGACGTCGCGGAGCGCAGTGACCAGGTCATGCGCTTGGGCGAGGTGCTTGTCGGCGGTCATGCGCATACCGAAGCCGAACTCGGCGTTGTCCTCGAACAGCGAGTTGGCCCACGCCGGGCCGCGACCCTCGGCGTTCTGCGCCCACGGCGTGGTCGGCAGGTTCCCTCCGTAGATGGATGAGCAGCCCGTGGCGTTGGCGACCAGAAGCCTGTCTCCGAACAGCTGCGACAGCAGCTTCACATAAGGCGTCTCGCCGCAGCCGGCGCAGGCACCGGAGAACTCGAACAGCGGTTCCAGGAACTGGGCGCCGCGAACGGTCGAGAAATCGACCCGCGACCGGTCGTTGATGGGGATTGTCTCGAAGAAATCGATGTTGGCCTTCTCCTCGATCAGGATCGGGTCCTTGATCGCCATGTTGATCGCCCGCTTGCCGGTCTCTTCCTTGCTACGTACGGGGCAGACCTCGACGCACAAGGTGCAGCCGGTGCAGTCCTCGAGATAGACCTGCAAGGTGTAGCGGATGTCCGGGAAACCGCGGGCATCGATGGGCGCGGCGCGGAAGCTGGCCGGCGCCCCGTCCAGGGCGCCCTTGTCGTAGAACTTGGAGCGGATGACCCCGTGCGGGCATACGAAGCTGCAATTGCCGCACTGGATGCAGATGTCCGGTTCCCACACCGGCACGTACTGGGAGATGTTGCGCTTCTCCCACTGGGTGGTGCCGCTGGGATAGGTGCCGTCGATGGGCATGGCGCTGACCGGCAGCTCGTCGCCGCGGCCGGCCATCATCATCGCGGTGACGTTCTGGACGAACACCGGCGCGGCGGCCGGCACCGTCGGCGGGATCTCCAGGTTGCTGGTCACCTTGGCCGGGACCTCGACCTCGTGCAGGTTGGCGACGGTGTGGTCGACGGCCTCGAAGTTCTTGCGAACGACCTCCTCGCCCTTCACGCCGTAGGTCTTCTCGATCGACTTCTTGATCTTCTCGATGGCCTTGTCCTTGGGCATCACACCTGAGATGGCGAAGAAGCAGGTCTGCATGATGGTGTTGGTGCGCGTTCCCATGCCGGTGTCGCGGGCGACTTGGGCGCCATCGATGACGAAGAACTTCAGCTTCTTGTCGATGATCTCTTCCTGCACCTTGCGGGGCAGCTTCTGCCAGACCTCGTCCGGACCGAAGGGGCTGTTGAGCAGGAAGGTCGCGCCCTCCGCCGCCTTGCCGAGAACGTCAGTCTTTTCGAGGAAGTTGAACTGGTGGCAGCCGATGAAGTTGGCCTTGTTGATCAGGTAGGTGGAGCGGATCGGCTCGGGGCCGAAGCGCACGTGGGAGACCGTCTGCGAGCCCGACTTCTTGGAGTCGTAGACGAAGTAGCCCTGGGCATGAAAGTCGGCGTCCTCGCCGATGATCTTGATGGTGTTCTTGTTGGCGCCGACGGTGCCGTCGGCGCCGAGGCCGAAGAACATCGCCCGGATCACCGAGTCGGGCTCGATATCGAAGGTCGGGTCGTAGTCGAGGCTGGTCGCCGAGACGTCGTCGACGATGCCGACGGTGAAGTGGTTCTTCGGTTTGTCCTTGGCCGACTCGTCAAGCACGCCCTTGACCATTGCCGGAGTGAATTCCTTCGACGACAGCCCGTAGCGGCCGCCGATGACCCTCGGCATTGCCTGAGTCGGCAAGGTGCCCGCCGCGTTGGCTTCGTTGAGCACGGTGAGCACGTCCTGATACAGCGGCTCGCCTATGCTGCCAGCCTCCTTGCAGCGGTCGAGGACGACGACCATACGGGTCGAGGCGGGCAGGACGGCGAGGAAATGCTCGGCCGAGAACGGGCGATAGAGGTGGACCTGGATGGCGCCGACCTTGTCGCCCTGCGACGACAGATACTCGACGGTCTCGCGGGCGGCCTCGGCGCCCGAGCCCATCAGCACGACGACCCGCTCGGCATCGGCGGCGCCGAAATAGTCGAACAGCCGGTACCGTCGTCCGGTGACCTCGGCGAACTTGTCCATCGCCTTTTCGACGATCCCCGGGGTGCGGGCGTAGAATGGGTTCACCGTTTCGCGTGCCTGGAAGTAGACGTCCGGGTTCTGCGCCGTACCGCGAATGAACGGATTGTCCGGGTTGAGTCCCCGCCGGCGGTGGGCGACGACGAGGTCATCGTCGATCATCGTGCGAATCTCGTCGTCGGAAAGCAGCGTCACCTTGTTGACTTCGTGCGAAGTGCGGAAGCCGTCGAAGAAATGGATGAAAGGAATCCGCGCCTCCAGGGTCGAAGCCTGGGCGATCAGCGCCATGTCGTGGGCTTCCTGCACCGACCCCGCGGCGAGCTGTGCGAACCCGGTCGACCGCGCGGCCATCACGTCGGAATGGTCGCCGAAGATCGACAGCCCCTGCGCCGCCAGCGACCGCGCCGCGACCTGGAACACCGCGGGCGTCAGCTCGCCGGCGATCTTGAACATGTTAGGGATCATCAGCATCAGGCCCTGCGACGCGGTGAACGTCGTGGTCAGCGCCCCGGTCTGCAGCGCGCCGTGCACGGCCCCGGCGGCGCCGGCCTCGCTCTGCATCTCGACGATGTCGGGCGTGTTGCCCCAGATGTTGACCTTGCCCTCGCTCGACCACTGGTCAGCCAGCTCGGCCATGGTCGACGACGGCGTGATCGGATAGATCGCGCAGACCTCGTTGACCCGAAAAGCAACGTAGGCCGCGGCCTCGTTGCCGTCGATGGTGATGACTCGCTTGTCGGCCATTAACTTCCTCCACCGGCCGAACGGGTGCGATCCGACCTTATCGGTTGCTGCCCGCCCGGGACCGTCCCTCTCGCATCGTTCTTTTCACGTCCGTTCCGCCCCATGTCCGCCGCTCACGGCGCGACACTGGGCTCGGGGATCATTTCGATTGCGTGGCACGGGCACTGCTCGAAGCACACCGCGCAGCCCGTGCACTTGTCGAAGTCGTACTTGTAGCGGTTGCCCGGTCCCAGTTTGATCACCGCCTTCTCCGGGCAGGCGCCGTAGCAGCCGTCGCATTCGAAGCAGTTGCCGCACGACAGGCAGCGCCGCGATTCGTAGGTCGCTTCCTCGGTCGACAAACCCTTGACCACCTCGTCGAACGAGGTGCGCCGCTGCAGCATGTCGGCGTGGTCCTGGGGCCTTTGGGCGGCGTCGGTGTAGAACCAGACGTGCAGCTTCTCGAAGGTGGCGATGCTGTGCTTGGGCGCGGTGACGTAGGTTTCGCCGCGCAGCCAGGCGTCGATGTTGCGGGCCGCCTTCTTGCCGTGACCGACGGCGATGGTGACGCTGCGGTCGTCCGGCACCATGTCGCCGCCGGCGAAAATGCCTTCGTGGCCGGTCATCATGTTCTCCGACACCTGGACGCAGCCGTCCCACTGGAATTCGATGCCGGGCATGTTGCGCATGAAGTCGGTGTTGGTGTCCTGGCCCAGCGCGAGGATCAGGTCGTCCGCTTCCAGGGTTTCGATCTCGCCGGTCGGCTTCGGCTTGCCGTTCTCGTCGATTTCCATCACCTCGACATTGAACGTCGTCTCTTCGATGGACTTGATGGTCCGAAGCCAGTGGATCTTGACGCCTTCCTCGATCGCCTCGTCGGCCTCGAACTCGTGGGCCGGCATGTGCTCGCGGTCGCGCCGGTAGATGATCATCGGCTCGTGGCCAAGGCGGACGGCCACGCGGGCCGCGTCCATGGCCGTGTTGCCGCCGCCGTAGATGGCGACCCGGCGTCCCAGCTTCGGTGCCTCGCCGTGCTCGACGTCACGCAGGAAGGCGACGGCGTCGAGGACCTTGCCGGCGTCGCGGGCGGGGATGTCGGTGCGCTTGGAGATGTGGGCGCCGACGGCGACGAAGGCGGCGTCGAACCCGCCCTCTTCCTTCTCGGCCAGCAGGTTCTCGACCTTGTGGTTGAGAACGATCTTCACGCCCATGTCCTCGATGCGCTTGATTTCGGTGTCGAGGACGTCACGCGGCATGCGGTAGGCGGGGATGCCGAAGTGCATCATGCCGCCGGCTACCGGCCCGGCGTCGCGGATCTCGACCGAATGCCCCATCAGCGCCAGGTGATGCGCCGCCGACAAGCCCGACGGGCCGGCGCCGACGATGAGGATCTTCTTGCCGCTCGGCGGCGCCTCGATGGGAATGGTCCAGCCCTTCTCCAGGGCCATGTCGCCCAGGAACCGCTCGACCGCGTGGATGCTGACCGTGGCGTCGAGGCGCTTGCGATTACAGTTGTCCTCGCATGGGTGATAGCAGACGCGCCCGTGCACCGCCGGCAGCGGGTTGTTACGGAGGATTTCCCGCCACGCCTCCTCGAACCGGCCGGCCTGGGCGTGGCCGAGCCAGGCCTGGACGTTTTCGCCTGCCGGGCAGGCATTGTTGCACGGCGGCAGAAGGTCGACATACAGCGGCCGTTGGATGCGGACCGGCCCCGTGCCCCGTTCCTGCGTGAGATCGGGGGGACGTGTCATGTCTGTGGGTGCTTGGGGCATTTCCGTTGTCCTCCTCCTGGCGACGTTATCGGGCCGTCGGCCTTGCTGTTAGCGCATCCATCCTCGGCGATCGGATGCGAAGGGGAATCCGCCAAATCGCCTAATCGGCGAATTTGACAGGTAGTATTTCGACGTGATGTTCATTTGGTTTCGTGAAACGGGTACGAGCACAAATGCCTTGGCGACAAATGTTGTCTTAATTCAACGGTAGTTGGCGACGACGGAACGGACGCTTTCTTTGAGCGGTTTCCGGCCCCCCTCGCCGATCCGCGTCGACGTACTTTGTTGAGAACCCAGCGGCGGGCGCAAAATACCCCGCTTTCCTGAGCACGACAAGGCTGTGCGCCCGATAGTGCCCATGCGCAAACGGCATGGGTGGGGTGTTCACCAGAGCGGCAACTCCGTCCACTCGCCAGCGGGTTTCGCGGGGTTGCTCGGGCAAGTGCTGGCACCGCCCGGTCCACGACATGGACGTCACGCTGGAGGTGCGTATGCGTCAGTCCTGTCACCGCCCAAACGAAAGGGCCCGGCGTTGGCCGCCGGGCCCTCGGTGTTTCTGGCGGTTGCTGCTGATCAGGCGCCGGCCAGGTTCTCGGCGACGAAGTCCCAGTTGACCAGGTTGTCGAGGAACGCCTGGACGTAGTCGGGGCGCCGGTTCTGGTAGTCGAGATAGTAGGCGTGCTCCCACACGTCGCAGGTCAGCAGCGCCGTCTGGCCGTGGACCATCGGCGTGTCGGCGTTGGGCGTCTTGGTGATCTTCAGCGAGCCACCCTCGGCGACCAGCCAGCCCCAGCCGCTGCCGAACTGGGTAACGCAGGCGTTCTTGAACTCCTCGGCGAATTTCTCGTAGGAGCCGAAGGCGCCGGAGATTGTCGCCGCGGCCTCGCCGGTCGGCGCGTCGCCGCCGCCGGGCTTCATGCAATGCCAGTAGAAGGTGTGGTTCCAGACCTGGGCGGCGTTGTTGAACACGCCGGCCTTGGCGGCGTCGCCCGCGACCTCCTTGATCACGTCCTCCAGCGCCATCGAGCCGAGCGGCGTTTCCTTGGTCAGGTTGTTGAGGTTGACCACGTAAGTGTTGTGGTGCTTGCCGTGGTGGAAATCGAGCGTGTTCTCGGAAATGTGCGGCGCCAGAGCGTTCTTGGCGTAGGGCAGGGCTGGAAGATCGAATGCCATAATTACCTCGTTCCCGGTTCGCGGCGTTGTTCCGACGCGATGATTGAAGCGCTGATGTTGCCTGAAAATATGGCCTCGGGCTGCCGATTGAAAGGGGAACCGAGCGCGAATCTCAACGGCGGCCCAAGGCGTCTCCGACGACCGCCGAGATGGTGCAGGTCCGCCGGTCCCAGCCGCTGAGGCCGACGCGGCGGCGCAACGGGTCTTCGTCGCGGAACCGCGCCGCCAGCTTGGTCGCGCGGCACAGCAGAATCTTCGAATACACCCGCATGCCGCGATTATGCGTCGCGCCGGGCAGCGCACCGGCATCCCGCAGCAGCCGGTCGACGCCGTCGAGCACCCGGTCGATCACCGCCCGGGTCTGGCCCTTGGCCTTGGGCGCGCTGAGATGGAAGTCGGTGACCTTGGCGTCGATCAGAAACTGCTGGGGGATACACGGACGGTCGCTGTCGACCGTGGGGTCGCGGAAATCCCGCAGGCGCCGGAGGATCCGCAGCGCCGCGCACAGCGCGTCGCTGGCGCGTCCGCCGGTGGCCGGGTCCTCGCCGAGGATGTCGATGAGGTAGCGGCCGACCGGTGCCGCGGCGAACTGGCAATAGACCATCAGGTCGCCCCAGGTCTGGCACGCCTTGCCGCCGATGTCGCGATGGAAGGCCTGCAGGACGTGGTGCGCATGCTGGGGCGTGATGCCGGTGGTCCGCAGGCTGTCGATCAGCGCTGCCGAGATCGCCTGCGCCTCTTCCGACCAATCGGCGGGAATCTCGTCGTCGAGCGCCGCGGTCAGCGATCGCAGGCGCGCGGTCTTCTGTTCCCGGGTCAGCCACGGGCTGTCGGCGACGCCGTCGGCGAGACGCACGAACCGTCCGAACGCCCGCACGTGGGGACGCGCGTCCTCGGGAATGAGCGTCGGCTTGGCGGCGAAATCGGCATCGCCGATGTGCCGTTCGAGGTCCATCGCCATGTTGGAGGTCCAGGTATCCCGTGCGTTGCATGGGGAGCCAACCACATATAATCCCGATCGCACCATCTCCGCTCGCAAAAAAGGACGGACATGCCGGAGCTCTCTTATTGCGGCGAACAGATTCGCCGGCACGACAACGACCGCTTCGTCTGCGCGTTGTTCGCGCCGCCGCCGGAACGCGACGCACTGACCGCCCTCTACGCCTTCAACCTGGAGGTCGCGCGCATCCCCGAAGTGGTCCGCGAGACCCTTCTCGGGCATATGCGGCTGCAATGGTGGCGGGACTGCATCGCCGCCATCTACGAAGGGACTCCGCCGGAGCACCAGGTGGCGGTGCCGCTGGCCGAAGCCGTCGCCCGCCACGGGTTGGAGCGCAGCCTGTTCGATCGCCTGCTCGACGCCCGCGCGGCCGATCTCGATCCGGATCCGCCGCGTGACCTGGCCGTGCTGATCCGCTACGCCGACGACACCTCGGGGACGCTTAACGGCCTCGCGCTGACGGTGCTGGGCGCGGAAGACGCCGCCGACGTCGGCCGCGACGTGGGCATCGCCTGGGCGCTGACCGGACTCCTGCGCGCCGTGCCCTTCCATGCGCAGGCGCGGCGGTGCTATCTGCTGGCCGACCTCTGCCGGGACGCCGGGCTCGACGTGGAGGACGTGTTCGCGCTCAGGCCCGGGCCGGAACTGGCTCGGGTTGTTGCCGTCATCGCCGACCTCGCGTCCGACCACCTGCGGGCCGCCCGGTCGCGTCGGCGCGAGGTTTCCAGGGCGGCGCTGCCGGCGCTGCTGCCGGCGACCCTGGCGCACCACGACCTGGCCCGGCTGCGTCGCTCGCGCTTCGATCCCTTCGCCCTCGACCACCGACGAGACGGTTTCGGCCGCCTGCTTCGGGTCACGGTCAATGGACACATGAAGCGGTACTAAGGCCCGGCCTCGCCATACCTCATTTGAAGATCACGCCGGGCAGCCAGGTGACGATCTGCGGGAACGCCCAGAACAGCGCCAGTGCTGTGACCTGGATGCCGATGAACGGAATCACGCCGCGGTAGATGTCGACGGTCCGGACCTCCTTCGGCGCCGCGCCCCGCAGGTAGAACAGCGCGAAGCCGAAGGGCGGGGTGAGGAAGCTGGTCTGCAGGTTGACGCCGATCATCACCCCCAGCCACAGGGGATCGAACCCCAGGGCGATCAGCACCGGCCCGACGATGGGCACGACGACGAAAATGATCTCGATGAAGTCGAGGAAGAAGCCGAGGAAGAACATGATCAGCATGACCAGCAGCATGGCGGCGAACTTGCCGCCCGACAGGTGCTGGAGGAATTCCTCGACAACCGCGTCGCCGCCGAACCCCCGGAAGACGAGGGAGAACATCGAGGCGCCGACCAGGATGATGAACACCATCGAACTGATCTTGGTCGTCTCCCGCGCCACGTGGCGGACGATACCCATGTTGAACGCGCCCGCCTGCCAGGCCAGCACCGAAGCGCCGATGGCCCCGACCGCCGCCGATTCCGTCGGAGTCGCGATGCCGGTGAGGATCGAGCCGAGGACCAGGACGATCAGCAGCAAGGGCGGAAACACGACCTTGAGGATGTCGAACAGGCGCATTTTCGACTTGTCGTCCGACCGCTCCAGGGACGGGCAGGTTTTGGGTTGGACCACCGCCTGGAGGATCTGCCAACCGAGATAGAGGCCGACCAGCGTCAAACCCGGCAACAGGGCGCCGGCGAACAGGTCGATGGCGGTTACCGGTTCCGGGACCAGGGTTCCCTTCATCTCGGCGGCTTGTTCGTTGGCGCCCTGGAGGATGTCTCCCAGCAGGACCAGCACGATGGACGGCGGAATGATCTGGCCGAGGTTGCCTGATGAGCAGATCAGGCCGGTGGCCAGCCGCGGGTCGTAACCAGAGCGCAGCATCACCGGCAGGCTCATCAGTCCCATGGTCACGACGGTGGCGCCGACGATGCCGGTCGGCGCCGCCAGCAGCGCGCCGACGACGACGACGGAAATGCCCAGTCCGCCGCGCAGCGGCCCGAACATCCGGCCCATGGCCTCGAGCAGCTGGCCGGCGAGGTTGGACCGCTCCAGCATCACCCCCATGAAAATGAACAGCGGCACGGCGACCAGCGGCTCGTTCTTCATCACCCCGAAGATGCGCAGGGGATAGACCATCACCATGCCCATGTTGAACAGGTCCATCGCGTCGCCGATGAAGGCGAACAACAGCGCCATGCCGCCGAGGGTGAGGGCGACGGGAAAGCCGAGGATCAGCGCCACGATGGTGACGCCGAACATCAGAAAGCTGAGGGCTTCCGGTGTCATGATGCGGACCCGCTGTCTTTGGCGACATGGCCGACCAACGTGTCGAGGCTGCGCAACAGCAGCGACAGCAGCTGCAGCCCGAACAGCACGCAGAACACCGCGATCACCGACTTGAACAGGAACAGCCCCGGCATGCCGCCGACCTCGGCGGATTTCTCCAGGCCGATCCAGGAACGGACGATCATCGGCCAGCTCCGGTCGAACAGCACGTAGACCAACGGCCCGCCCAGCGCGATGCATCCGATGGTGTTGACCAGCGCCTTGTAGCGCGCGCCGGCGCCCCGATAGATCAGATCGATGCGCACATGGCCGTCGTGCAGAAGGGTGTACCCGGCGCCGACGAGGAACACGGTGGCGTGGGTCCACACGTAGAACTCCTGCATCCACACCCAGCCGACGGAGAACACGTAGCGCAGGACGACGACGAGGAAGACGTTGATGACCATCAGCACGGTCAGCCAAGCGATGGCCCGTCCGGTCCATTCGTTGACGGTGTCAATGGACGTAGCGAGTGCTCGGAGTGCCTTCATGATGATCCCCTTCAGAAAAAAAGCGGGGAGGAACCCGTGCGGGGGCGGGCTCCTCCCCGATTTGCGGCGCGGGGGCAGGGACGCCCGCCGCGCCCGGGGGAGGTCAGACAGGCTTGAACTGCGCGGCGACCCGGGCGGTCAGGTAGTTGGCCTCCGAATAGCCGGACCAGTCGAGCATGGTGCGGCGGAAGTCGACGATGTGATTGAACAGGGCCTTGCCGTCGGCGGAGCGGCTGGCCACCTGCGGCAGGACCTCGGTGGCGCGGGTGCCGATCGCCTGGACCAGCTCGTCGCTGTAGCGGCGCAGGTTGATTTTGTGCTCCTTGATCAGCTTCTGGAGCGCATCGTTGTTGGCCGCCTGGAACTTCGAGAGGATGAACAGGTTCATCCCGGCGGCGCCGCGGAGGACGATCTGCTTCAGGTCCTCGTCGAGCTTCTCCCACTCCTTGAGATCGAAGAAGCCGTCGAGGATGGTCCCCGGCTCGTGCCAGCCCGGGTAGTAGTAGTTCTTGACGACCTTGAACAAGCCCTTACCCAGGTCAGCGGCCGGGCCGATCCATTCGGTGCCGTCGATGGCGCCCGAGGTCAGCGCCGGCAGAACCTCGGAGCCGGGAAGCAGGATGACGTTGACGCCGAAAGTCTTGAGGATTTCGCCGCCCAGGCCCGGCATGCGGAACTTGAGGCCCTTGAGGTCGGCGACGGTGTTGATGTCCTTGGCGTACCAGCCGCCCATCTGGTTGCCGGTGTTGCCGAGCGGCAGGAACTTCAGGCCCAGCGGGTTGTAGGCGGTCTTGTCGGCGACCTCGATGCCGCCGCCGTAGTAGCACCAGGCATTCTGCTCCTGCGCGGTCAGGCCGAAGGGCATGGCGGCGACAAACGAAATGGAATCCGACTTGCCCGCCCAGTAGTAGGGCGCGCCGAAGCCCATCTGCGCGGTACCGCTTTGGACCGCGTCGATGGCCTCGAACGGCTTCACCAGCTCGCCGGCGTGGTAGACCTTGATGGTCAACCTGCCTTCGGAGGCGGTCTTGACGAAGCGGGAGAACTCGGCGAGCGCCTGCCCCAACAGTCCGGCCTTGCCGAATGCCGAAACGGCGATCCACTGCTTCCGGCCCTGGGCCAGCGCCGGCGCCGAAGAGGTTGCGGCCGTGGCCACGGCGGCGGCCGTCGCGGCGACGCTGGCACCACCACGGCGGATAAAATCGCAACGTTTCATGTACGCCTCCTTCCAAATGTGTCCAATCCGTTTGGGAGCCCGGTCGGGCTCGCCGGTTCTGCGCCGGCTTGACGCACGGGACCAAATACTTCGCCCGTAACGTGATGGAGGCGTTTTATCAGCTGATGTATAGTAATAATATTCGCTGTAGTTGGTACGAGGCTCGGTGATGTTTGTTCAGATATTGTGAAAGTGCGTACTTCACATACCCACTAATACGTAACGAAAATCCTGCCGCGCCGTGATATGATCGCGGTTTCCGTAGACCGGCCGGACTCCGGCTTTGCGGATGGGTATCGCGATGAACCTGAGGCAGAAGGTCCTGCTGCTGGCGACCGTGCCGCTGATCCTGGCGGTATCGGCGATTACGCTGCTGGTCACCTACCAGGCGCAGAGCCTGTCGGACGAGGAGATCGCCTCGTTCGAGCGCAGCATGCTGGCGGCGAAGAAGGACGAGCTCCTCAACTATCTCAGCCTCGCCGAAACATCGATCCGCCACATCTACGAGAACGCCTCCGCCGACGACGAGGTCGCGAAGGAACAGGTCAAGGAGATCCTCCATGCCCTGACCTACGGACCCGACGGCTACTTCTTCGTCTACGACTACGAGGGGACGAACCTCGTCCATCCGAAACAGCCGTTTCGGGTCGGCAACAACTGGTGGACCTTCCAGGACCCGCTGGGCAACTTCGTCATCCAGGACCTGATCGCCAAGGCCAAGGAAGGTGGCGGCTTCTATCGCTACCACTGGCAAAAGCCGTCGACCGGCGAGATCGCCGACAAGATCAGTTACGCCATGGCCCTCGAGAAATGGGGTTGGATGGTCGGCACCAGCCTCTACATCGACGACGTGGTCCAGCAAGTGCAGAGCATGGAAAGCGAGGTCTCGGAACGCATTCGTCAGACCTCGTTAATCATCCTGATCATCGCCCTGGTATCGCTGATCATCGTGTTCGTCACCGGCATCGCCATCAACCTGCATGAACGGCGCATGGCCGACGCGAAACTGAAGGAGCTGACCCAGCGCATCGTCGAGACCCAAGAAGAAGAGCGGGGACGCGTCGCTCGCGAGCTCCACGACGGCATCAGCCAGATCCTCGTCTCGGTGAAGTACGTTCTGGATCTGGCGCTGAACAAGGCCCGCAATGGCGATGACGACGCCGCCGAACCCATCGAAAAGGGCGCCAACGGGCTCAACATGGCGATCAAGGAGGTGAGGCGCATCTCCCGCGATCTGCGGCCCAGCGTCCTCGACGATCTCGGCCTGTCACCGGCGCTGAAGAGCCTCGTCGGCGAGTTCTCCGAACGGACCGGCATCACCGTGGACCTCAGCACCGTGGCGTTCCGGAACCTGCTGCCCAAGGACGCCAAGACGACGCTGTTCCGCGTCGCCCAAGAGGCGCTGACCAACATCGAGCGCCATGCCGGCGCCGATCAGGTCGAGATCGAGCTCTCCGCACCCAACGGCGCCGTGACCTTGAGGGTGTCGGACAACGGCCGGGGCTTCGATCCCGAAAGCCTGAACCGGAAGTCGAATCCTCTCGCCGGGATCGGTCTCCGCAACATGCAGGAGCGCCTGGAGCACCACCACGGCGAGCTGCGGATCGCCTCGACCGGCAAGGGAACGACGATCCAGGCCCGGTTGCCCAAGGGACTCCTGCGCTCCGGCCCGACGGAACTCTCGGCATGAGCGACGCGCAGCCGAATATCCGCATCCTAATCGCCGATGATCACCTCCTGGTCATGGACGGCATCCGCTCGTGCCTGGAAACCTTCGACCACATCGAAGTGGTCGGCGAGGCCAGGACCGGCCGCGAAGCCCTGGACAAGGCCGAGGAGCTGAAACCCGACATCGTGCTGATGGACATCACCATGCCGGACCTCAACGGCCTCGACGCGACCGAGCTGTTCAAGGATCGGTTCCCCGAGATCAAGCTGCTGATCCTCAGCATGCACGACAACCGGGAGTACGTCACCAGCGCGCTCCGCTACGGTGCCCGCGGGTACATCTTGAAGGACGTGCCATCACAGGAAATCTTCGCCGCCATCGAGGCCGTTCACCGCGGCGGCACCTACTTCAGTTCCGGGGTGTCGGAAATCCTGCTGGCCCACGCCGAGGGCGGATCGCAGGAATCACTGACTACGCGGGAGCAGACCATCCTGCTGCTGCTCGCCGAGGGCAAGAGCAACAAACATGTGGCCCGCGAGCTGGACATCAGCGTCCGCACCGCCGAGACCCACCGGCGGAACATCAAGCGAAAGCTGAATATCGACTCGACTGCCGGCCTGACGCGGTATGCCATTCAGCACGGCCTGATCAGGCCCAGTCGGCCTTAGCTACGTCTATCCCGGGGAGTTACCGCGCCTCAGCGGGTGCGGCTCCACTGGATCATCATCAGGTCCATGGACGAGAGCTGCGGGAAGATCGGTGGCGCATTGGTCCAATAGAGCATCACCACCCCGTGCTTGGTGTCGGGGAAACCGCCACGCACGTCGTCGTAGCGGCGCACTTCGAGCACGGCGACGCGCTCGCCCTCGGCGGAGCCGACGATGCTCTGCTACATCAGCGCCGGGTTGGCGAGCGGCGTTGAGGCAAACGGCTGGACCTCGCGCCGGAACTCGTCGGTCGGCGGGCCGAAGCGGCGTTCGAAATATGCGGCGACGGCGTTGAACGACTCGGCGGGAAAGATCGCGTGGAAGCGTGCGGTCTCGCCGTCCGCATAGCGGACGACGGCCTTGGCACCCTGGTACATGATCGTCGCGACGCGGAAGTGCGGTTCCATCTCCACCGGCCAATCGACCGGGCGGACACAGAACAGCAGCGTGTCGTGCCGCTTCGTCACACAGCCCTCGGGCCGGCGCGCACCGCCGGCGACCGGTGGCGCCGCCTCGCCCAGTCCCGTGGTTTCTCCCAGCGTCAGCGCGACGCCGCGCAACAGTTCGCGCGACTGCACCCGGTCGATCTTCGGCTCGGTGACGGGGCGGGCGTGGGCGACCTGGCGTCCTGGTTTCTTTGTCGGAGGCGGGGCCTTTGGCGCGGCCGCGGCACGGGCCTCCTTGCGTGCCTGAATGTCGGCCTCCGTGTCTCCGAGGCCGACAAAGTCGAGTGCCCGTCCCATCCAGCCGCGCTGTTCCTCTTTCGCGGGTTCGTCCCCGTCCTCCGCGCCGGCCGCCGTTTCAGTGGCCGGCACCGGCGGCGTATTCGGCGCAGGCTCGTCTTCGCTTGCATCCGCCTCCGCCGCGGCCTCCTCCGCCCCATCGCCGCCGATATCGGGCACCAGCGAGGCGAGACGGCCGAAGAACCCTGGCTTTTCCTCGCCCTCGGCCGGCGGCGTGTCATCGCCCGAGAACAGCGAACCCATGCGTTCGAGTAGGCCCGGTTCTTCCTGCGCCGCCGCGGCGACCTGCTCGGAAGGTGCCGCCGCCGGTTCGGGAACGGCTGGGGCCATATGCTCGGGTTGGGGCGCCGCTGCCTGCGCCGGTGACGGCGGGGCCGGTGGTTCGGCGACGGGCTGCGGTTCGGGCCGGACCATCTCCGTCCTGCGAATGGTCACGCGAGGCTGGGTTTGGCGCACGGTGGCTCTCGGTGCCGGGGCGCCCGGTTCGGCAACCGCGACCGGCTCGGCATCGGCTGGCGACCGAAGGATCGGCGTGGACTCCACCGTGACCTCGGGCGGTGGCGACGGCGCTTGCGGGGCCGGCTCAGGCTCGGCGACGGGTGTCGGCATCGCGCCGGCGACCGTCGGCTCCTCGGCGCCCATCTTATCTGCGGCGGGTTCCGGGGCGGGCGTTTCGGCCGTCGTTTCCTCGCCGCCGAGTCCGATGGCACCCAGCATGCGGCCAAAGAACCCGCGCTCGGAGCCGGCTTCCTGCGGCTTGCCGGCAGCCTCGGGCGTCTCCGGCTCGGTATTTGTGCGGGCTATGGGTTCGGGCGCCACCGGTACCGGCGTCGAAGCCGGTGCAGGTGTCGGCTCAGGCGGCGGCGCTGTTCGCACCATTGATTCGGAAGTCCCCGCCGGTGTTGCGATGCGCGGCGTAGCGACCGCCGGTGACGGACGGCGCGCCGCCGTTTGGACAGACCTAACAGGGTGTTGAGAAATCCGATGGCGTTGTCGGCTGCGGGGTGATTCACTTTCGGCCAAAGGTATTGGCCGAGAGGGGAGCATGCGGGGGACGGACGAGCGGTCGGGAGAGTTGTTCTCTTACGTTGA
>Ga0209782_1000053_pt1 | contig 57019 bp, 56 predicted proteins | sample WorMetmaBAHAMAS1_FD_187390 | JGI IMG/M metagenome (GOLD analysis project Ga0209782, IMG submission 187390) | Marine gutless worms symbiont microbial communities from Max Planck institute for Marine Microbiology, Germany - Inanidrilus... | ecosystem: Host-associated > Annelida > Digestive system...
GTTGGCTCGACAGCGAGAGAGCTGGATCGAAGAAGGGCACCTGATGCCTGACCATGCTCATATGCTGATTTCGATCCCAGCAAAGTATGCAGTGTCGCAAGTGGTTGGGTACATCAAGGGGAGAAGCGCGATCCACGTGGCCCGAGTCTATGGTGAGCGTAAGCGCAATTTTGTTGGGCAACATTTTTGGGCGAGGGGGTATTATGTCTCGACTGTCGCTCGCGATGAGCGGGTGATCCGCGGGTACATCCGACATCAGGAGTCAGCGACTTGAACAACCGAATGAATCTGTGGCGCTGATTGACTGCCTTTAGGCGGTAGCAAATCGTTGGGGTCGCGTTAGCGACCCCGAAAGCCGCTTTGAGCGGCTCACAAACGAAAGCCCACGGCTTTGCCGGGAAATTGTTACTCAGCTATTCATGAAGTTGCGAATCGGGTAACGCTTCATCACCTCTATCGGGTGAGGTTGAAGTCGAAGAATCTTATTCTGGCGCACGCCGCGCTCGCGGAAAAAAGGGTCGCGGAGCGGGCGGTAGAACGATCGTCTTCGGAATCCTGGAACGCCACGGGAAAGTTACACGGAAATCGTCCCTGATGCCTCCAAGAAGCAACTACAGAGAGCGATCCGGGGTCGGGTAGCGCTGGAAGCAGCATCCACTCGGACGGCTGGAGAGGCTACACCGGGCTGGTGGACATGGGCTACAAAAAGCATTTCCGGGTGCGTCATGGTGATGCATGAGTTTGCCCGCGGTAATTGCCATATTGATGGCATTGAGTCATTCCGGTCATATGCCAAACGGAGGCGTGCAAAGCTCAATGGTGTTCCCCGACGAACGTTCCTTTTACACCGCAAGGAATGTGAATCCAGATTTCATCACCGAGAGGGAGGAAGATCTCTCTGAAGGAATACTTACTCTTCTGAAAAGAAAACCCACTCTAAAGTTATCTAGACCCTTTCCTAAAAGCTTTTTTCCAAAGCCCACACGATGCTTCAGATCTACAACAGCCGGACCGGAAAGAAAGAAGAATTCGTACCCATCGAGCCCAGCCGGGTACGCATGTATGTGTGCGGCATGACCGTCTATGACCTGTGCCATCTAGGCCACGCCCGGGTCATGGTGGTGTTCGATGTGGTCTACCGCTATCTGCGCGCGTGCGGGTACGAGGTGGAGTATGTGCGCAATATCACCGATATCGACGACAAAATCATCGACCGGGCCAACGAGCGGGGGGAGCCCTATGGTGCTCTCACAGAGCGCTTCATCGCCGCCATGCATGAGGATACGGAGGCTCTGAGTATTCTGCCCCCGACGCGAGAGCCCAGGGCCACTGCCCACATAGAGGAGATCCTGACCATGATCCAGGTCCTGGTGGACAAGGGCCACGCCTATGTGGCCGCTAACGGCGATGTCTACTACGCGGTGGCCAGCTTCGGGGGCTACGGCAAACTTTCGGGCAAGGACCCGCGGGAGCTGCGTGCCGGTGCTCGGGTCGAGGTTGGGGAGGCCAAGCGCGATCCCCTGGATTTCGCCCTGTGGAAGGCCTCCAAACCAGGGGAGCCGACCTGGGATTCCCCCTGGGGCGCGGGCCGACCCGGTTGGCACATCGAGTGCTCGGCCATGTCCACGTCCTGCCTCGGCAATCATTTCGATATCCACGGTGGAGGTGCGGATCTGCAGTTTCCCCACCATGAGAACGAGATTGCCCAGTCCGAGGGTGCTACCGGCGAGCCCTTCGTCAATTGCTGGATGCATAACGGTTTTGTGCGCGTGAACGAGGAGAAGATGTCCAAATCTCTGGGCAACTTTTTCACTGTGCGCGAGATCCTGGGCCGCTATCGTCCCGAGGAGGTACGTTACTTCATTCTTGGCAGACATTACCGCAGTCTGCTCAACTATGACGATGAGCACCTGGACCAGGCCCGCGGTGCGCTCACCCGCTTATATACGGCACTGCGCGGCCTGCCGCCGGCTGGGCGCGGCGACGATGGGGTTTTCCGGGCCCGTTTCCATACTGCCATGGACGATGATTTCAACACCCCCGAGGCCCTGGCGGTGCTGTTCGATCTGGTGCGGGAAATCAATCGGGTGCGGGCTGCCGGGGATAAGGGATCGGCCGCAGTCCTGGGCGCAGAGCTGCGGGCCCTGGGCGGGGTCTTGGGGCTCCTCCGGGACGATCCGGAGGCCTATTTGCGGGGGGAGGGGGGCGACGAAGGCCTGACTGATACGCAGATCCAAGCGTTGATCGACCGGCGCGTCGCGGCCCGCAAGGCGAAGGATTGGGCCGCGGCTGATCACATCCGTGATGAGCTCCAGGCCGCCGGTATCCTGCTGGAGGATGGGATAGGGGGGACGATTTGGCGGCGGGGCTGAGGGTGAATGATGAATGGCGTCTACTCCCCCACGCCCGCGGAACCTAGATTCACCATTCCGCATTCATCACTCATCATTCCGCAACATGGAGCCGGGCGGCCTGGAGGGTGTTCTCCAACAGACTCGCGATCGTCATGGGACCGACCCCGCCGGGGACGGGGGTGATCCAGGCCGCGCGCCCGCTCGCGCTCGCGAAATCCAGGTCCCCCACCAACTTGCCTTCCGAGGTACGGTTGATGCCCACATCGATGGCCAGCGCACCTTCCTTGACCCAGTCCCCTGGCACGAACCGCGGCTGGCCCACAGCGGTTACCAAGAGATCGGCGCCGCGGGTCTTCTCGGCCAAATCCCTAGTATAGCAGTGGCAGATCGTAACGGTGCAGTGGGCGGCCAGCAGCTCCAGGGCCATGGGTCGGCCCACGATATTGGAGTCGCTGATGACCACGGCATCCAGGCCTTCGAGCTCGTGCCCGGTGTGCTCCAGCATGGTCATGATGCCCTTGGGGGTGCAGGGACGCAGTACCGGCATACGCAGCGCTAATCTGCCGATGTTGTCGGGATGGAAGCCGTCGACGTCCTTGGTGGGCAGGATGTGTTCGATCACCGCCTCCGCGTCGATCTGATCCGGTAGCGGGAGTTGGATCAGGATCCCGTCGATCCGCGGGTCGGCATTGAGCGTGTCGATCAGCTCCAACAGTCGCTTTTGGGCAGTGTCGGCGGGCAGCTCATGCAGTTCCGAGCAGAAACCCACTTCGGCACAGGCATTACGCTTACTGCGGACATAGACTACGGATGCGGGATCCGTGCCCAACAGCACCACCGCCAGGCCGGGTCGGCGGCCGCCGTTGGCAAGCATGGCATCGACCTTTGCCTTGATCCCGGTACGAATATCCGCAGCGATCACCTTGCCGTCAAGGATTTGTGCGCTCATCAATCGATGATTTTATAATTATTGACCCGTTCCTGCAGGCGGCTCCGGGTCAGATCGGGTGGCTCGCCCATAGAAAGCCCTTGTGCAATCAGCTTGCCCACGTCAAGACAATGATCGGCGTTGTTATAATTGAACATGCCGATACGGCCGGTCAGAATCAAATTGCTGATTTCGTTGAAAAAGGAGTAGATCTGGTTCAGGTTATCACGGTGCTGGCAACCATAGACGGGATAAATTCGCGGGATACGCTTCACGAACGGATATTCGACCTCTTCCTCTTTGATGAACCCGGCACTTACCAGGGATCGTATGCATTCTTGGACCAGATCATCCTCCGCCCCCTGACATTGCGGACACCCCTTTGCACAGGTAAGGTGCACAGTAGAGCACTGTTTTTCCCGCCGGGCCCAGCCGGTGTGAGATGAGTTTGAGATGAGTTTCGGTTCTGAAAGGCGGCTGAACGGGAAGATGCGCTCGGGAAAAAAGATCCACTGGTCCTCGAGCACTCAATCCCGGTCGATGCCAAGATAGACCAACATCGCATCCCGCAGCTGCAGGTTCTTTTTCATAAAGACAGCCTGTTCGCTGTCCTTACCCCAGATCAGCATACCCACTTCCGACGGCCGAATGCTGCTTATCAGGAGATCACAGCCGATTTCATCGGTTCGACCGTTCGCAGCGACCTGTACACTCCTGATGTTTCCGTTCTCCGGATGTATCTTTTCAACCTTTGTGTTCAGCAAGACCCTCCCACCCTTATCTTCGATCGCCTCGACCATGGCCTGGGCAAAACCGTCAAAATCCTGTTCAGGGTACAGGAAAAACTCGGCATTTGTCCGGGCGTTCTCCTGCTTCAGCTTCAAAAGCCTCAGCAGTAGATCAAGCCCACCGGACACGGGAACACGAATAGCGGCATCGGCATGAAGCTGTGACGGGCCTCCCCATACTTTTGCCGCCAGAGGTTTGAAAACCAGCTCGTAGCCCCGGCGTCCGAACCTGCGTACCATATAGTGTTTATGGCTCTTTAATGGATTCCAGACTGATCGAAGGGGACGGCGGTCCGTAGCACTCTGACTGACGACAGAACAGGTAGTCTTTTCTCAACAACAACAGAAAGTTATAGATGCCCCTTCGATCCCGAGCAATGGTTCCGCAGTGCACGCATCGAAATTGCCCAATTCGCGGACAGCGCGGCTGGAAATATCTTGGAAGAAAAGACATTTCGTGGTCCTGCCCACGAACAGATCCGGCAGTGTCTGGGCTACCTTGAAAACTTCGCGACCCACCACCTGGAAAAAGTTCGAGACCGTGCCGAAACCAGCGGTTGGGTCAGCTACCCGAGCCTGGCGCTACGCGAATCGATCGTCAATGCGGTTTACCACCGAAGCCACGACGGCATCATCGAGCCGACCAAGGTCTATCTTTACCCGAATCGCATCGAGGTTCAGCTATCCGGGCCTGGTCTCGGGAATCGACCTGGAGCAGCTCAATCAAGGCCGAGTATCATTCCCCGTGCCGGCGCGTAATCGTCGCATCGGAGAGTTCTTGAAGGAGCTTAGACCCGCCGAGGGTCATAACACCGATGTATCCAAGATCTTCAAGAGCATGGAGGATAATGGCTCCCCCCCGCCGCGGTTCGACTTCGACCCGGATCACAGCTACTTTCGGGTCACTTTACCCGCCCACCCGGAATACATCGCCATCGCGGCGCTGCGAGACGCTGCTTACTTGAAGGCGACCGGCGACGAAGAGCGTGCCCTGGCGCGCACCCGCGAGGACTGGGAAGCCCATCCGACCTCCGCCCTCCTTGCCGCGAGCCTTATTCGCGAGTACGTGGAACGACAGGATCTCGAAGCGGCGCGCGACGTGCACGACCCGTTCCGCCGCGAAAAAGGTACCCGGCTACGCAGGGGTGGCAGCCGCGATGGCGGACGCCTATTTAGCCGGACGGCGCCCGGACGCACTAACCATCCTTGATCGGTCACGGGCCGTCCTGCCGCCTGTAGAGGCGTTCAATCCTGAACTACACCAGCACGCGTTCGTGCAACAGCAAGCGGCCGTCAGTGTTGCTGTGCGCATCGAGCAAAAAATCAAGTCTGCAACGAGCTCGGCGGCCTGTTCGATAATCTGTCCGAGGACGGCGAGGTGTCCGACGCCGACCCCGACGAGATTAAACGACTCAAGACAGAGCTGGACAAAGTCCAACGGGAACTGGCAGGATTGGAGGACAACCAGAACCCTGATGACAAGAAAGAGGCCCTCGGCCCCTTGCAGCGGATCAAGGATTTTGTGGAAGCTCCTTATGGATTCCAGACGGGTAGGATATTTCGCGCAAATTCGCCTTCTCAGCAAGCCAGAGGGGCATCGTATAACTTGCTGTTGTTGTTGAGAAAAGACTGCCTGTTCTGTCGTCAGTCAAAGTGCTACGGACCGCCGTCCCCTTCGATCAGTCTGGAATCCATAAAGAGCTTTTGTGGAACGCATCGCCGACGCTGAAACCAGCCTCGGCAAGCTGGTCGAGTCCATCGAAGGCGGCAGTGAAACGGCCCGCAAGGCCATTGATCTCTATAACAAGCTCGCCCCACTGTTCGGTATGCTGCCGATCCCGAATCCGATTCCCAAGCCGGACAAGGTGGCTCCGAGTCAGGGCAAGCACGTATAAAGGGCACTTTGAAAAATACGATTTTCGTCAACGGAAGGATTGAATAATCAATGGATTAGAGGCGTTCGATTGGTGAAAAAACCTATTTTTCAAGGTGTCCTTAAACGGTTACATCTTGTGGGGCAGACCACGATGCTCTTAGACGTACTCGCGTAAGGCGGCGTTTATGTGGGTTTGATATTTACTACCTTGGGCTTTGAACCACTCCAACAAGTCGATGTCGATGCGAAGCGTTATCTGCTGTTTGATCGGTCAGTAGAAGCGACCTCGAACGGCGCCGAAAAAGCCGCCTACCTCGGGAATGTCGCCAGTATCGATATCTTCATCGGGTAGTTCAGCCAATCGCTGTAGCTCCTGTTGCTGCTTATCTGTCGTCTTGCTCATAGATTCTGTGCTCTTTGGGGGTCGCTTTTTTCCAGCGGCGGAACGGGGTTAGGTCGCCTATCCCGCCATGATACGCGGGATTTATTCAGTAGACCGGCGGTTCCCCCGGCGGACGGGTCTTGAATCTGCGGTGGACCCAGAAATACTGTGCCGGCATGGTCCGGATGTGGGTCTCAATGGTCCGGTTCATCAGGGCCGTGTCCACCTCCTGATCGTCCGTGGGAAAGGGCTCCAGCGGCGGGTGGAAGTCCACTTCCAGGCCCCGCCCCCAGGGCAGGTAGCGAGTAGTGGCCGGGATCACCTGGGCCGCACCGAGGCGCGCAAACCGGCTCAGCGTGGGGACCGTTGCGGTGGCCGTACCGCAAAAAGGCACGAAGATGCCGCGGCGGCCCGGGTCTTGATCGGGCAGATAGAAAAAAAGGGTGCCCGCGCGGATCTCCCTCACTATCTGCCGCAAGTCGGCGCTGCGCTCTATCGGGGCTGTGCTGAAACGCGAACGGCCGCGGCGCATCTGGTCGTCGATGACCGGGTTGCGGATCTTTTGGTACATGTACAGGCCGGGATGCATCAAGGCGGTGAAAGCAGCACTGCCGAGCTCCAATGCCACGAAGTGGGGCACCATGATGATAAGGTTACGCCCGTTTCGGAGCGGCTTATCGATCCGTTCCCGATGACGGAACTTCACGATGCGCCCCAGCCTCCGTCGGGAGCTTACCCACACCAGTCCCTGGGTGCAGGAGGCGACCCCCACATAGCCGAAGTGCAGGAGCGCGAGCCGCTTTCGCGCCGGTTCCATCAGGTCCGGAAAACAGAGCGCGAGGTTGCGTAAGGTCACGCGCCGGCGGGTGCCCACGAGGAGATAACCCAGGCACCCGATACCCATGCCCAGGGCCCACAGCAGGGGGAACGGCAGCAGTCCGAGGAGATGGGAGATCCCCACTAGGAGCCAGCTTGGCCAATAACGGGGGTGTAAGAGTCGTCGGTTCATCAGGTACCCTGCTAATGCGGATGCTCTTCAACGACCGATCACGTTGACGTGAATTTTTTGTGCAGCGAACAAACTTGACTCATTTGCACAAAATTCGGATCACTCAAGGATCCTAACGCTCGATCTTGAAGAAGATGTCGCCGCCTTGAGCATCGCCGGTCTCGGCCTGGAGCTCGATCCGATCATTGAGGTGATAGCGTAGCTTGATACTGTCGGATTCGTCACCCAGGCTGTGATCATACTCCGCGAACACCCTGGGCGAGATATAGGTGCCCAGCGAGATGGCCGGGTCTTGCCGCTCCTCCCCGCGGCGCCTGGGTGGAATTCCGGTCAGCAGGTATTTGGTGATTTCCGACTGGGACATACCGGGATCGGTAGCGGAGAAGAAGGTCATCGTCGGATGCTTGATCGTGCCGAAGACCCGAAGGCCGGCGGTGATGTCACCGCCCTCACGCTGAGCGGTGAGGTCCAGATACGGGTTGGTGATGGGTGATTTCGCATAATTCAGGAACCCTTGCTTGATGGTTAGCGGTCTCCCGGCCGTGGCACCCAGGGACCCGCCGAGGGAGATACGGTAAGTGCCGTCGACGATTTCCAACTGGCCGTCCCCCAGAATTTCTTTTCCCGGCGATTGCAGGGCGGCCAGCTCACCCTTGATGGTACCTCCCAGACCGAAGGCATCCACAGTTACCCGCTTGCCCAGCACCAGGCGTAGGTCGATGTTCGTGGTGTGACCGGAAGATTTTTCCCCGACCTCGGAGACGATGACCACGTCCGGCGAGGTCGAAACCGTGCCCGCGGGGATATGGCGGGGCTCGATGCGGGCCTTGGGTATCTTCACCGTACCCGTCAGTTTGGTTTCTGCCGGCCCGATCTCGAGCCGAAGATCGGGCGAGGCCCGGACGAAATACTCCTTGGTATTCGCCACTCTGAGTCTGTCACCCTTGGCGCTGATATGGGTGCTCGGACCCGCGGCGCCCAGCAGGGTGTGACCGTCGATCTTCAGGCGACCCTTTCCAGCCTTGAGGCCACCGCTGTACTCAATGCGGTCGAGGAGGCCTCCGGCCCGGGCGTCGAGGGTCAGATCCTTGACCTTGAGGCCGATGAGGGGCACTTGGAACCCGCCGCCCGCGAGCCGGGCGGCGCCGTCGAGTCTCGGCTCGGCGAAGGTTCCCCCGAGCTTGAAATCCGCGTTCAACCTGCCGGTCACATGCGTGAGGTCCGGCACCAGGCGTGAGACAATGCCGAAATCCTTGATGTGCGCTTGCACCTCCCCCTGCAGGGGCTGCTGCGGACGCACCGGTCCTGCGAGACTCCAGCCGGGTAGGGCGACCGCAGCGGACAGGTTGCCCAGACCTTTCAGGGGAACCGCGAGCTTGGCCCGCAGGCCCTTCCCACCCGCATCGAGGGCGAGATTTGCAGACGTGAAGTTCAGCTGCGCCTCGCCCTTCCCCGTCGAGATGCCGAGCACACCCTGGGTGGTCCGTACCCCGGCGTCTCCGGTGAGTACTCCGTCCACCGCCTTGAAATCGGCCTTGGCCCTGGCCGCGCCCTTCAAGGTCAGATTCTTGGGAATGAACTCCCGGAACAGCTCGAAGGCCAGGTGATCCAGATCGAGCACCGCGCTCCAGATCCCTGCCGCCTGCTGCTCGAAACGTGCGCAGCCCCCCGAGCCGGTTGCCTCGCGGATACAGAGCGGTCCCGCGCTGATCCGCGCCCCGGCCAGGGCGACCGGAGTGGCCTTCTGCAACCGCCAGCTGCCGAATCTCTGGGTCCGCAGCGCTAACCCTTCCAGCCGGCCCGCGTAGGCGTTCTCCCGTTTGAGGCCGCCCGCAAGCTCGAGGTCCAGCCCCAAGGGCTCGCCGGCAATCCGCGCGGACAGGCGATGCGAGCTCATCTTTCCATTGCCCTGAATGCGCAAGCGATCGAAGACCAGCCCGCCCGCCACCAGACCTTGGCCGGTGAGGTCGATCTGCAGCGGACCGTCCGGTGTGAGCTCGAGCTGGGCGGTACCCCTTAAGTTTCGGATGCCCTGTCCCGCTGCGGCGACCCCGGCGGCGGCCAGATCGAACCTTACCGCCAGGGCCTCGGGGGCACCGGTCACGGTCCCATTCGCCCGGATGCTGCCCGCGGCGTCGGGAAGCAGGCTCTTGAGATCCGGCGAACGGATGTCCAGCGCCAGGTCCGGCCGCTTGCCGACCGTGCCGCTGGCCTGCAGCTTGCTGGGACCTGAAGTGACGCGCAGCTCCTCGATCCTGAGCTTGCTACCCTGCATTTGCACCCGGGCCGCGGCGGCCACCGGATAGCCCCGCAGCTCGCCGGTGAGGGACGCTACCTGGGCGCCGAACTCGGGGCTCCCGTCCCTGAGCCCGCCTACGCTCAGAATGCGTCCGGCCAAAGCACCGCTCCACTCGGGCCATTGTTTACCGGGATTGATATCCGCGACCCTGAGCTCCGCATCCCAGGTCAGGGCCGGATCCCAGGTTACATCCACCGTGGCTCGGAGCTGTCCGTCCAGGGTGTCGATCCGCAGGTCCTCAATCTGCGTGGCCTCCCGGTTGCCTCGGCCCCTCAGCGCGAGGGTCGCCGCGGGCAAGGCATCGCTCTTCATCCCGGCCTCCAGGTCGTACTCGAAGGCATCCGGATTGCCCTTGCTGGTCAACTCGAACCCGATCTGGGCGGGTAACCGCGGCCACCGAGTGCCGGGATTGATCCCGTCCGCGACCAGGGTCAGCGCCCAGCTCGGCTCCGGTGACCAGGCGACCCGGCCTTTGGCCCGGATCTTCCCGTCCAGGGTGTCGATCCGCAGGTCCTCAATCTGCGTGGCCTCCCGGTTGCCCTCCCCGGCCAGCCGAAGCTTTGCCGCGGGGAAATCTCGGCCCCGGACCTCGGAGGAGACCCGATAGCTGAACTGATCGAGGATCCCCCGAACCCAGAGCTTGCCCTGCCCGGCCGCGGCGACGGGCTCTTCTTCGGTAAGGGGCCAACGCAGATTCTTCCAGGTAGCCTCCAGATCGACCTGGCCGGCGGGGTCCCAGAGGTCCAGTTTCCCGTCGGCGGTGAGCCAGGCGCCCGATTTGTTCTCGGTCAGCTTGAGGTCCGCAATCTCGAGAACCCGATCCCGCCAACGGACATCCAGCATGGCCCGGAGCCGTCCGAAATCGGGCCGATCCGGGGCCGCGCCGACCAGGTTGCCTTGGATCCGGGCCTCGTCCAGGTCGCCGCTGGTAGTTAGTTCTCCGTTCAGATCCAGCGCCGGCAGGTCGGCGCAGATCGCAGGCAGGTCGCCCCCCAGAATACTGAGCTCACCCTCCCAACGTGGATGTTCCGGGATCCCCCGCACCAGGGCTTGGAGCCTGGCCTGCACCGAACCGGTGAGGTCATTTTTCAGGTACAGCGCCTTGAGATCACCGCCGACCGTCGCCTGGCCGGCCAGCTCCAATGCCGGCTCTCGGGATAGGTTCCAGGTTAGTCCAAGGTCCACCGGATAGTCGCCGGTCAGCTCCACTTCTCCCTGGGCAGCGGCCGTCAACCGCGGCTTCGGGAGGGCGACGGCGAGCTCTCGCAGGGTGACCCGGGTGTCCGACCAGTTCGCGGCCAGCGCAATCCGGTCGATATGAAAGCGGGAATCCTTATGCAAGGTGCCGATACTCAGCTTTTCGACCCACGCCTGCTCCAACTCCAGCTTGAGCCCCAGGGGCAGATGGAGCTCCGGAAACTCGACCGGGCCGGATGCCTCTTTCGCGTCCTCGGGAGGGGCCCTGGTGATGTCCAGCCCGCGCACACCGAACTCGGAGATCTGCAGGGTTCCGGTCGTCAGGGTCGCCAGGGGTTGCCAGCGCAGGTTCAGACCGTCGAGTCTCAACTCCAGCCTGGAGGTCCGGATATGCAAGCCCTCAAGGTGCAGATCCTCCAGAATGCGGCCGTCGACCCGCTCGACCCGGAGCAGATCCGGCGCCAGCCATTCCACCAAGGAGAGGGAGGATCGCAACCCGCTCTGAGTGCCCAGCACCCAAAGGAGCACCGGCAGGAGGACCAGGACGGCCAGCAACGGGATGGTAAGCAGGACTAAGACCCGCCGCAACCGGGAGCGGCGACCGGACGGCGCCGCGACGGTGGGCTGTGCCGTCGACGGGTAGGTTACCCGAGTGGTGTCGATGTTCCGGGCCATCTTGCTTACAGGTCCGGACCGATCACGATATGGAGACGGGGTGGGTCGCTTTCCTTGGTAAGCGCAAAGGCGACATCCAGGCGAATTTGCCCGATGGGCGAGCGCCAGCGTACCCCGAGGCCGGCACCGACCTCGGCCTCGCGGGTAAAATCCGGATCGAAGGCATTACCGAAATCCGTAAAGACCGCCCCGCTCCAGTTACCTTTGATACGGCGCTCGATCTCCAGACTTCCCACCGCCAAATAGCGACCGCCGACGTTTTGGTTGATGGCGTGGTCGTTGGGACCCAGAACATCCAAGCCCCAGCCGCGGATGCTGTTGTCGCCGCCGGCGAAGTAGCGGCGGCTGGCAGGCAGGTCGAAGACGCTACTCGCCCAGGTCACGCCCAGGTCCGAGCGGGCGATGAGACGGTAATCATCGCGGAAGCTCTTGATCCACTTGAGGCGCGCGCTTCCGCTCAGATAGGAGGCGGGGGATATCAACCCCTTCAGGGTACCGAGGAGCGCAAGTTTGATTTTATAGCCATTCCTGGTGTAAACGGGATCGTCGGTGATCCTCTTGGACCAAGTGATTCTTGGGACCAGCTCGTTGACCAGCTCTCTGTCGTCCGCGGTAATCTCGAACTGCTCCCGGTGGTAGTCGATACCCAGGGTCCGTCGCCAGCCGCTCGGAGTCAGCACCGAGTGGGCGACCTTCAGGGACTGGATGTTTCCTTTCCGGCCCGCGCTATCGAAGACGCGCAGGTCGGAACGAATAGTGAGATAGTCACGCAAAGGATTGCGGATGGGGATCCGGTAATCGCTTTTCAGCACCTGAAACGGCCGGGAGATACTGGTTCCCAGCTTGAACCTGTGCCCCCGTCGGGTCAGATAACGGCGGCGCCACTCCAGGGTCACACGGGGACCGACGTCGGTGGCGTAACCCAGGCCGAGGCGGTACTTGTTGGCCTTGTTTGGGGTGGCAATGACCTCGATAGGGACGGTTCGCTCCACCCCTGCTGCCTCCTTGTGCGGGACAATCTCCACCTTCTTATAGTACTCCATCCCGATCAGTCTGCCCTGCAGAGTGAGCAGGGCCTCCGGATCGTAGGGGTCGCCGGGCTTGAAGCCGATGAACCTCCTGAGATAACGGTCGCCGATCAAGTCCTGGGCGAAGTTCACCTCACCCAGGGAATAGGGATGACCGGTGTCGAGGTGGAACTCGATATCGGCCTTATAAGCATCCAGGTTGATCGACACCCGGCTCCGGGTCAGCTCATGATCCAGATAGCCGTGTCGGGCGGCCAGATAGAGGATCTCTTTCTTGGCCTTCTCGTACTCCGAATGCAGAAACACATCCCCCTTTTTCACGGGAAACTTTTTAGGAAAGGGTGAATCGTCGGCGCCCTTACCCGTCACACAGGCCTTATTATCCGGGCCCTTGATGCAGTACTTGACGAACCTCACCTTGATGGGTTTTCCCGGAATCACCTTGTACTTGGCCACCCAGGTCCCATCCTCGGATGTCGGCTTGATCAATGTAGTGTCCACCTGCACCCGGTAGAGGCCGAAAGGTGCCAATGCCTTTCTGATTTGATCGGGGGCACGCCGGTGCAGGGCCTCGAGCCGCGGTATCGAAAGCTCCTTGTCCTTGCGTTCCTGGTAGATCCCGAGCAGCGCGAGCACATTTTCTTCGTACTTACCTTTCAGCCCCCGGACCTTTACTTTGAGCTCGAGCGCGGGTACCCCCTGGGCCAGGGTGAGAACCAAGAGTGCGAGCAGGAGTCGCAGGATCGGATGCATAGTAGGACACCGGAGCCAGGGCCGAAGGCACAACTCAGTCCCTGGTACTGCTGAGCAGAAATAGTGATACCGTTCGTGGTCAAACCTCGTGGTCAAACGGTGGGGGGCGTGTCTTGATATGTCCAACGGAATGGTTTGGCCATGGTTTCGTTGAAGTAGTTGATGAAATCGCCGATCCTGCCGGCCAGGTCGCTCTTGGATTGGGAGTTGCCGCGACGGATGAGCTGGAGAACCGGATTTCGATCTGGTTGAGCCAAGAAGCGTGTTTGGGTGTGAAATGGAACCCCAGGGGATGTTCAGGATCGCTGAGAAACGCCTGACGAGACGCGGCGTTGCGTAGAATCCCGCAGCGTCCTTTGCGGCCGAGATCGCCTTCAGAGCCGATGCGCTCTGCCACCAAGCGGACCGCCGACTCGGAGTGATGGGTGTTGAGGTTGTCCATCGCCAGGTGCATTCGTGGTTGTTGCACGAGTGCCGCGAGATGGGCGGCGAAATCCTCCTTTCGGTGCGCGAAAATTTTCGCTTAGGCGTACTAGGATTATGTCAACCGCCCTTAATCACTCGCAAGCGGCCCGGAATCAGGGCTCAATGTGGGTCCCCGATACCTCTAGGAACTTGCGCATCCACTCCGGATGGGCCGGCTACGCCGCTGCCGTCACCAGGTTGCCGTCCACATAGGCGTTGGAGAAGGTCTCGTTGATCTCGCACCAGCAGCCCCCGGCCCGCTCAATGTCGGGTTTGAGTGCCGGGTAGGCGGTGGCGTTCTTGCCTTCCCCCCCGTAGCGACCAAGATCTACTGGCCGTAGCAGATGGCCGCGATGGGCTTGTCCGCCATGGCGAATTGATGCACGATCTCGATCAGGCGCTCGTTGAGCCGCAGGTACTCCGGGGCCCGGCCGCCGGGAATGACCAGGGCATCGTAGTCGGCGGGATCGATGGTTGCGAAATCAGCATTGATGGTAAAGTTGTGGCCGGGCTTCTCGCTGTAAGTCTGATCGCCCTCGAAAGTCGTGCACTGCCCGTGCGCACCTGGTCGCCGGGCTGTTTGTCGGGGCAGACGGCATAGGCCTCGTGGCCTACCATCTGGAGCATCTGGAAGGGCACTATGACCCGTAGTCTTCCACGAAGTCGCCTACCAGCATCAGGATCCGCTTAGTAGCCATCGGCAAGTTTCCTCAGGTAATCTTCAGTGTCGGTACGGGCCGTACTATAACCAACTCGGTGGCCTTCCTGCCAGTTCAAATCCAATGCCATTGAGCTATGCGTTACCGGTCAGGAAAAATCGGTTGTCGGGGCGAGGGCGCGTTCAGAGATGGGTAGTGGTGATTTTTGAAGTGATAGAGTAGATGGATTCATCGGTAATCATTCCGATTGCCACCGTTCTTCTCGTTACCTGATTCTAGATCTTAGCCCTCTCTTCTGGAAGAATACACTTGGTCTGAACATTGCGTTCATTGATAAAACAAAAGTTTTCAATTACGATTATCGAGACTAAGGTATACACCTGTCACAGGTGTCAGGGCGAAGATCTCGTTAAAAATAGCCCAAATGCGTCCGGTAGCTCGCAATATCACTGTAAGGCCTGTGGTGCCTATGGCGTACTTGAGCGCAAAGAACGCGCGCCGGAAGAAAAGAAAGAACTCGTTATAAACGTTTATCAAGAAAGATCCAGTATGCGCGGGATTGAACGGACGTTTGGGGTCTCGCGCCGAACGGTGAGTGCTTGGTTAAAAGAACAGGCGAATGACCTCCCACCCCTTGAAGATACGCTACAACCGGTTGATTCCAAAAAGATTCCTGTGCTGGATGGGGATGAGTTGCGGTCCTTTGTCTTTCGTAGCAAAGACAAAGTTCGGGTCTGGATTGCCATGAATGGAGAGAGCCGAGAAATCGTCGCCTCCGCCTGCGGCGATTGAGCGTTGGAATAATCCCTTACGGCAACATTTGGCACGCCTCGTAAGGAAGACGTTGTCCATTTCCAAATGGATCAAAATGCATGAGATTGGTTTAAAACTCTTCAGGGGAATATGAGCGACCATCGCCACACACCGCAACGGGGCCGCAGCGCTGTCTCCAATCCGGACAACCGCTATGCGGGGCATCGCCGCGAGGCGGTCGACGACGGTTGGTATCCCGAAACGCCGGAGCCGTTGCGCACCGAGCTTGCGGTGGATACAAGTCGTACCATTATCAGCCGGAATCGATCCCCGGACGTTCCCTTCGATCGTTCCATCAATCCCTACCGCGGCTGCGAGCCTATTGCTATGCGCGGCCGACTCACGCCTGGCTCGGGCTGTCGCCGGGGCTGGATTTCGAGCGCCGGCTCTTCTACAAGCCCGACGCCGCCGAGCAACTGAAACGGGAGTTGGCCAAGCCCAGCTACCGACCCGCAACCATCGTGCTCGGCGCTGTCATGGACCCGTACCAGCCGCTCGAACGCCGACTCCGGGTTACCTGGCAAATACTGGAGGTACTCCACGCCTGCCCGCCTGCCGTCACCCGGTGGCGGTGACCACCAAGTCCGCCCTGGTGCTGCGGGATCTGGATCTACTCGGCGCCATGGTCGCGGACCGCTGTGCGGCGGTGCAGCTCTCCATCGCCACCCTGGATGCCGGTCTCGCCCGGCACCTCGAACCATGCGCGGCATCATCGCAACGCAGATTGGAGGTCATTCACGAGCTGACGCAGGCCGGAATCCCGACCGGCGTGCTGGTCTCGCCTCTGATTCCCGGCCTACGGATCAAGACCTGGAGCGGGTGCTGGCGGCCGCGGCACGGGCGGGTGCGTCTCGCGCCGGGGGCCTGCTGATCCACCTGCCCTTGGAAGTCAAGGAGCTGTTCGCGGGCTGGCTTCGGACTTACTTCCCTGAAAAAGCCGAGAAGATCCTGAGCCTGATCCGCCAGTGCCGAGAAGGCAAGCTCAACGACGCGCGATTCGGGAGCCGATTTACCGGCACGGGACCGATCGCCGAGTTGCTTCGGCAGCGCTTCGAGCTGACTTCCGGGCGCCTCGGTCTGTTGCGGCAGGGTGCGAATTGGACGCTGGACTACAAGCACTTCCGGGCACCCGGACCGGCGGGCACCCAAGGTTCCCTGTTCGATCCCGAGACCGGTACCTGAACCAGAGTTACCATACGGATACCGAATGGTTTTCCTCCAGATTATTTCCACGCCCAACCGGCTTGCCGGTAGATGTTACGCAAGGTGCTGAGCGGAAGATCTTTACCCCCAAAGCCCGCGGATCGCCGCGATGCCTTGGGCTCCGTGGGCGAAGGCCGTATCCAGGTCGTCGGGCCCCAGGCCACCGAGGGCATAGACGGGTGGCCCGGCGTCTTCGACGAGCGTAGCGAAGCGCTCCCAACCTAGGGGGCGGGCGTCCGGGTGGCTTCGGGTCGCCCGGACCGGCGAAAGCAAAGCATAGTCCAGACCCAGGCGCGCGGCGCTGGACAGCTCCTGAGCATTGTGGCAGGATGCCCCCACCAGGTGCTGGTTGTCCCAGGGCCTGCGCGCGAAGGCAGTCAGGCGTTGCGCCGTCAGGTGCAGCCCATGGCAGGGGAGATCACGGGCCAAATGGGGGTCCCGGTTGAGCAGCAGACGGCCGCCGTGACGTGCGCAGATTTGGAACGCGCCCACAGCCAGAACGGCATAGTCGTCATCGCTCAAGTCGTGGGCACGTAGCTGGACCAGACGAATGCCCCGCGCTAGCGCGCGGTCCAGGCGGTCCAGGAAGCGATCGGGAACGCGGGGGTCTGCGCCGGTAATCAGATAGCGCTCGGGCAGACGCAACGCCGAGATAATGGGTCTGTCCGCCGCCGGAAACGCCGCGGGGTCCATGGCGTCGGGATGGACCCAGCCGATCGGCTGGCCCTCTTCCCCGTGGGGATCGCCCGCATAGCCGCTCACGCGATGGACGTCGAGCAGAATGTGGCGGTCGCCATAGTCATGGTGGATACGGATCAGAGGGCGGGACGACAAGACCCGGACCCCGAGCTCCTCCTGCAGCTCGCGAGCCAGGGCCGCTACCGGAGTCTCCCCGGGCTCCAGTTTGCCTCCGGGAAATTCCCACCGCCCACCCTGATGGACCCGCTCTGGGCGTTTCGCGATCAGAACCCGCCCCTGTGGGTCTGTCAGGGCTCCGGCGATGACGTGGATGTGTCTGTTCAAGCTGTCGCCTCACATCACCCTAGTACCCCGTTTCATCAAAATTTGTTGTTAAAACCATCCCTGTCACCCCGAGCGTGGCGAGGGATCTTCGGCTTAGCAAAAGTCCTTAGCGCCCAGGATTTCTCGCTACGCTCGAAATGACAACTGAATTCGTGTCCATTCGTGGTTCGTGTTCCCCGCGCCCGTAGGTATGTTAAATGTCAACAGATCCTAGGGGGCGTTCTCAATTAAGTCGGGTCATCGCAAAAACCAAGAAGGCAGCGCACGCGTCTCGCCTGCACCCACCGGCGAAACGTCCGCGTCCCGACAGGCGGGACGCCTGCGCTACGTGGATTTGGCTTAATTGAGAACACCCCCTAATTTGTCGGGTGGCACCCGAACCGCTTTTCCATCCTTGAAGATCACGGCATATTGACCCAAACGCCGCGTGGTTTCCATGGCCCTTGCCACTGTCTGCTGCAGTGCCTCACGGACCTGTTGCGAACGCCGTTGCAGCTCCGTCATGGGATCGTCCTCAATAGCTGTGTCCGGTCTTGGAACTGTCCGGTGTTGTTTGGCGTGGTCCGAGAAGGTGTCTGCTTCTATTCCGTCGGATGAATCCGTGTGCCGCCATGCAGGGTTACGATTTTTTCCGGCAATTGATTGCGTTTGAGTTTTTGCTCGCTGATTGCAAACCGGCCATCCGCTATCCCGCACAACTCCGCGCTTTTTCGCCGGGGCGGATGTGCCACTAGCGCCCGTTTTTCGGAGTGGTTCTCCTTGTAGGTTTTGAAAAGATCCCGCTCCAAGAATCATGGAGATACCTCCAAAAGCGCCCCAATTGACGCAGGTCTCTATACAATCCTACAGATTTTGTAGCCCGACTATGTGCGAAAAAATTGCTGAACCAGATGATTATCGCTGTGGACTACGATCTAAACAACCTCGAAACAAATAACCATCTGAATTTATTCAATGGTCTAGCTAACTTCAGCATCTGTACCTGCATGCTAAGGTTATGTTATGCAGGGAAAAAATGGTTTTAGGCGTTCACACCTTTCCGAAGCCAAATTCAGATTGATTATACGCTCTTTTGCGCTTGATTTACCGGCCTCGAGAATCGCTGAGTTGAGTGATGTAAGCCGCCCTACGATTAATCAGCTACTCTTGAAGTTACGAATTGGAGTCGCCCAGGTTTGTGACGCTTCATCGCCCTTCTCTGGCGAGGTTGAAGTCGATGAATCCTATTTTGATGCGCGCCGTGTCCGTGGGAAGAAGGATCGTGGAGCACGACGGTAAAACGATTGTCTTCGGGATCTCTGGAGCGGCAAGGAAAAGTCTACACTGAGATCGTCCCAGCTGCCGCCAAAAAGCAGCTACAGGCTGCGCCCAGGGCCAGGTATCCCTCGACAGCATCATCCACTCGGACAGCTGGATGGGCTATAATAGGCTGGTGGACATGGGGTACAAAAAGTATTTCCGAGTGCATCATGGCGAGGATGTATTTACCCGCGGTAATTGCCATATCAATGCCATTGAATCATTCTGGTCATACGCCAAATGAAGACTTGCAAAGTTCAATGGTGTTCCACGACAAACGTTTCATTTAAATCTTAGGGAATGTGAGTTTAGATTTAATCACTGAGAGGAAAATCTCTCTGAGAGAATACTAACTCTGCTGAGAAAAAATCCACTCTAAAGTTATCTAGACCCTTCGGTACGGTATTATATCGGTGTATGAAGAGTTTTAAACAAGGCTCTTTATGGATTCCAGACTGATCGAAGGTGACGGCGGTCCGTGGCACTCTGACTGATGACAGAGCAGGCAGTCTTTTCTCAACAACAACAGAAAATTATACGATGCCCCTTTGGCTTACTGAGAAGGCGAATTTGCTCAAAATATCCTACCAAGTCTGGAATCCATAAAGAGCCTTGAACAAATCCCATGCGTTTTAATCCATTTGGAAAAAGACAACGTCTTACGTACGAAGTGTGCCAAATGTTGCCGTAAGGGATTATTCCAATGCTCAATATGAGCCGTTTCCCCCGTTTCTTTACCCCCAGGGCGATGTCGCGCGGTCGGAATGACGGTCTGATACGCGCGCCAATAATCACTGAAAACGATGGCTTCTTTATAGGCACCACAGGCTTTACAGTGATATTGCGAGCTACCGGACGCATTTGGGCCATTTTTAACCAAATCTTCGCTCTGACATTTGCGACAGGTGTATACTGTAGTCTCGATAATCGTAATTGAAGACCCTTTGGTTGGTTTTATCAATGAACGCGATCGTTCAGACCAAGCGTATCCTTCCAGATAGAGAGGGCTAAAACCACTAACGTCCGGGGAAACTGGTTCTTCCATCTTGTAACAATCTAGAATCAGGTAACGAGAAAAACGGTGGCAATCGGAATAATTGCCGATGAATCCATCTACCCTATCACTTCAAAAATCACCACTACCAAGTTCAGAAGCTGTCTGGTTAAAATGGACCGTAGCGAAAATGGCCTCAAAATGAGGGCCTTTTTTCGCGCTTTCGAGGCGAATAAGCAGGTCTATTTGACGAGAAAGAGCGGGAAAAGGGTCCATTTCGGGACACTTACAGCCGATGCCACTTTTACCGGACAGCTTCTCAAGGTGCCCTTCATCGCCTCGATCAACCTGATATCCGGCCTGTGCCTCCAAGAGCTTTTCGGCGACATCACGGGCGATCTCAAGGGTCTCAGTGAGAGTGCGTCCTTGGGCGGACAGACCGGGAATATCGTCAGAGGTGGCAGGATAGGCCCCTTCGGGCAGCTTCTTGATATGCAGGTTGGCGATCCGTTCCATACAAGTCTCCGGTTTCATCATATTCAGCAAGGACGATTATCCAGCACCCCTGGACGGGCGAGCGGCGGCAGGTTGTCTCCTGCACCCAGGGCATGACGCATGAACAGGTGCTTGACCGGCGCGAGCCGGTCGACTGCCGACAGACCCGCGCTGCGCAGGGTGACCAGCGGCGGCACGGCGTTACTGAACATGCGCTTGAACCCGTCCATGGCGGTCAGCATGAGCAGGTTGTCGCCGCGGCGCGCACGCTCGTAGCGCCGCAGCGCCCACAGCCCACCGATGTCTCGGCCCTTGTCCCGGGCCTCGTCGAGGGCCGCCGCGAGGGCCGCTGCGTCCAGGAATCCCAGATTAACACCCTGTCCCGCCAGTGGGTGCAGAGCATGGGCGGCGTCCCCGATCAGGGCCAGGCGTGGCTTCACATAGTGCTCGGCGTGCTGTAGCCGCAATCCGAACCCGGCGCGCGGTCCGATATCGCCGATTGGCCCCAGGCGGTCGTCGCTGGCCTTTTGGAGCTGGGAGCGGAAGCCCGTCTCGTCGAGCCCCAGGAGCTCCTGGGCCCTGAACTCGGTGACCGACCACACGATAGAGCAACGATCGCCGCGCAGGGGCAGAAAGGCGAGGGGACCCGTCGGCAGGAAGCGTTGCCAGGCGGTCTCCCGATGTCCCTCCCGGACCTGCACGTTCGCCACGATGGCCTGTTGATCGTAGAGCCACCCCCGGCTTGCGATGCCGGCGCGGCCACGCACCTGCGAGTCGTGTCCGTCCGCCCCCACCACCAGGCGCGCGCTGAGCCGCCGTCCGTCTTTCAGGTCGAGGAGGGCCGGATCAGTCATCAGCTCGATCTCCTCCACGCCGGAAGGACACAGCAAGGTGACCTCCGCCGCCTCCAGGCGCTCCCAGAGGGCCAGTCGGGTCACCCGATTCTCAATGATGTGCCCCAGGTCGGGCTCGCCGAGCTCGGTACTGTCGAAGTGTATACTGCCGCCGCCGACACCATCCCAGACGTGCATCTCCCGATATGGACTCACCCCCAGCCGGGTGATCCGCTCCCACACCCCGAGCCGTTCGAGGATCCGCTGACTGGCGCGGTTGAGGGCCGATACACGCAGGTCTGTCTCCCCCGGCGGCCAGGCGCGTTGGGGCTCACGGGCTTCCACCAGGGCGATCCGCCAGCCCTTGCCGAGACAGGCACAGGCCAGAGCGGTCCCCACCATACCGCCGCCGACCACCAGGATGTCGAATCGGAGGTCCCGTTCAGTCATGCCCATTCTCCAACGGCAGGCCACGTGCGAGCCGGAGCCGACTCCCCCCCGCAAGGCCCATGAAGCGCTGCGCGACGAAGTGGCGCAGCCCAGGGGACAGCTCCAAGCTCAGCAGGCCCAGATCACGGGCCCAGCGCACCGGCAGCCAGGGGTTGACGAAGATCCGGGCCAGGGTGTCGGTGGCCGCGACCACCGTACTCTGATCCCGACCGCGCAGATCACGGTAAGCACCCAGCACCCGCTCGTCTCCGGGATCACCACCCGTGCGTGCGGCCTCGGCCAATACCTCGGCGAGCGCCGCCACATCCCGCAATCCCAGGTTGAAACCCTGGCCGGCCACCGGGTGCAGGGTATGGGCCGCATTGCCGATGAGCACCAATCTCCGGCGCACCGGCTCGCGGGCGAGCACTAATTTAAGGGGATAAGTCAGCCGCCGCCCAGGGCGTGTGAAGCGCCCCAACCGATACCCGAAACGATCCTGCAATCCGGCCAGAAACTCCCGCTCGGGGCGATCCAACCACCCGGTCGCTTCTCCTTCACACAGGGTCCACACCACGGAGTAGCGGCCTTCGGTCATGGGCAGCAGGGCCAGGGGACCGGTCTCGGTGAAACGTTCAAAGGCCACACCGGGGCGGGGCCGGGTGGGCGTCACCGTCGTAATCAGGGCCTCGTGGCCGTATCCGTACTCCCGCACGGCCAGGCCCAGACCTTTGCGAACGGACGAATCGCCGCCGTCGGCGGCCACCAGCAGGCGCGTTTCCAGCAGCCTCGAATCGTCGCCGACGGCCACCTCCAGAGCGACACGATCCGGCCGCACCCGAGCCCCGAGCAGCCGCGCCGGACACAACATCTCCACCCCGGCCAGGCCGTCCTGGATAGCGAGACCGAGCCGGCGCGCCGGGGCCATATAGCCCAGGGCCGTCACCCCTTCCTCCCGATGATCCAGGCGGGTAAAGCCGAACCGACCCCGGTCGGAGACATGAATCTGCCGGATCGGCTCCGCCCCCGCCGCGATCGCCTCCCACAGGCCGATGCCCTCGAAGATACGGCGGCCGCCCCAGGACAGAGCGATGACCCGCTCATCATAGCTCGGCTGGGCCTCCGACCGCGGCGGTACGGCCTCTACCACGCACAACCGCAGGCCGGTCGGGGCCAGGGCGCAGGCCAAGCTGCCCCCGACCAGTCCACCGCCGATGATGACCAAGTCGTAGTCGTTCAATTTTCAGTCGGTCAACAAACCCGACCCTCTCTCAGTGCAGAACGTGCAGAACCTCGTCGAGACGGTTGGCGGTGAGAACCCGCTCGGATCACTCCAGTAGCGTCTGCTCGCTGGCCTGCTCGATACGTCGTTGTACCACATCGGGTAAGGTCGGGTAAGGTGCCGAATTTCAGGCGTAGCAGTCGTTCCAATACCAAGGTTTGCCTTGGTGCATACCTTGGTGCATACCTTGCTGCACACCCTGCTGGATGCCTTGCTGCGAGCCCTTTTCGTGGAAGCGTTCGGCAAATCGGCTCATGGTCTTTGCCTCGTCGGGATAGTTGCGTTGATATTCGGCCCGTTCATTATCATCAAGCGCCGCATAAATGTCGATGAAATCCAGGTACTTGAGCTGCTTCTCGGGATCCTGCTCCAGTTCGGTTAGTCCCCGCACCGCTTGGGCATAGACCTCGACCTTGCGCTGCGCGGGGTACTGCATATTGGGCAGATTCAGCCGCGCCACCAGGTTGTTGCTGTCGCGGTGCTGTTCGTAGGACAGATCGCCCAGAGCACAACTCAGATAGCGGAAGTCCAGGTAGGTGTTCTGGTCTCCGCTCAGGCACAGCCGTCGGGGCGCATTCCGGGCCCGGCGCAGGAAGATGACCACCGGGACCACGCGGTCGGTTTCCATCAGCTCGGCCAGGTTTAGAGCGGTTCAAGGTTGACGTGAATCAGGTTCCCTGATTCTCTGTTTCCACATGATGTAGTGTTTGCGATGTGTGGAGGCCCAAGATGGGCTATGGTCACTCCCTTGATCCTCGTCGTCGGATCATCGCAGCGGTTGAGGCTGTGGCCTTGGCGCGGGAAGCGGGTCGGCGCTTCGAGGTGAGCGCTTCCAGCGCGGTCAATTTGGTGCGGCGCTGGCGTGAGACGGGCAGTCTTGCCCCGGGCCAGATCGGCGGCCAAAAGAAGCGGCGTTTGAGCGGCTACGAGGATTGGCTGCATGAGGTGATGACGACGTGCCGGACATCACGCTTTCGGAGCTGCAAAGCCGATTGGCCGCAATGGACGTTGAGATTTCCATGCAGGCCATCAACACGACGCTTTATGCCCTGGGATACCGCTTAAAAACGGCGCACGCGACGCGAACAAGAGCGCGCCGACGTGGCGGCCAAGCGCCGTCGCTGGCACAACCGGCAGACCTGGCTTAACCCCGAGCGCTTGGTGTTCATCGATGAAAATCCCATCGAACAGGCCTTCGCCAAGCTCAAAGTCTTCCTGCGCAAAGCCGCTGCCAGAACCGCCAGATGACCTCTGGCAGGCCATCGCCGACGGCCTCGAACAGCTCGACACTGAAGAATGCGCCAACTTCTTCCAGAATTCCGACTATGCTCCCATCAATCTTGAAACGCCCTAGACAAAAGATTCATCTTTGATGATGAGATGGTATCCGCTCTCGAAGAGAGCATTATGGTGAGACGCTTATCCGAATGAAGAAGCGCCTGAATTATCACTGAAGGGAAGAGTCTATTTGATTACATCCGTTTTGTTTTTCCGCGTGGAATTTGGCGCTCCACGCAGAATAAAGTATATCACCATCTAATCCCCCGAAGGGGGAGGAGGATAAAAATGGCACGTCTACCTAAAAGGTAGGTTATCGAAGACCTCCCGGAATCCGAATATGACTTACTACCAAAAGGGGACTATATCCTAGTTATTATAGAGGGTGTCTATAGAGGGTGTCGCAATACAAATCACGCGAATTTCCGCGAATCGATTCGCGAGGCTTCGTGTGATTCGTAGTTGCTTCTCTTACTTTGCCGACCTGAAGCAGGAGAGGAGCAGTCCGGTCCGGGCGAACGGGGTGCAGCGCGGAGAAATCCCCCTGCACGGAGTCAAGGGGATTTTGGGTATCGGCATCCGTAGTTGGTATAGCGAGCAAATCGAGAATGACCTGCTTGTATTGAGCGGTAACGTTTCCAACCCAGAGCGGTGTTTTGCCGTCGATGCGGTAGGGTGTTGCCCACAGGCGCAGCACCAGCCGGCCATCAGGGGGGCTGTGCCTGACCAGGGCCAAGGCTTCGTGGTGACCCTTGTGGACATGGGGTATGACGGGAAGCTCCGTAAGCGGCAGAGAAGGGGACAGAAGTTTTATGGCCGTACCCCAGCTCAGTCTTGATCCCGACTCCCAACCCCTGGCGGCGAGCCGGTCATGGAGGTCATCGAGCCGGCCGGCGTACTGCAGATTCAGGGGATGGTGGCCGGCCTTCCACAGGTCGCCCCGACTGCGCGGCAGGGTGCGCCAGATCCTTGTTTTCCAGTCGGTGTCGGTGATGGCAATGGTCGCTACAGGTCGGTCATGGAGGGCGAGAGCGGGGTCGGGGAATAAATAGCTCCGGAGACCGAATGCGACCGCCAAGGTGCCCAGGGCAATGGCTCCGAGCCGACGCCAAGCGGTCTCATCCCCCTGGTGGCGGCGGTAAGCCAATCCCAGGGTAGCTACCCAGGCCAGGCCAAGGGTGAGGCCACCCAGGACGTCGGTCAACCAGTGGACGCCGAAGTAGAGCCGGGAAATCCCCACTAGGGTAATGAGGATACCGGCCCAGACGTAAGGTAACCAACGCTGGAGCGGGGCCATACCACCGGCAAGTACGACGGCGAGGAAGCCGTAGACCACCGTGGCCCGCAAGGTATAACCGCTGGGAAAGGACCAGGGCGCAAGTCCGCTCAGCCCGAGGTCGGGCCGCGGGACTCGGAGCAGATACGCGAGCAGGGGGCCAACGAGGATAGCGAATGCGCAGGCGGCGAGCCAGTAGTTGATACGACGATACTCACCGCGCCGGTACAACCAGCCGCAGACGACCAGGGTCAAAGGTAAGATGACGACCAGGTCCCCGAAACGGCCGAAGGTGGCCATCAGATGATTCGCGGCCGGGGTTTGGATGCTGAGCGCGAGATTCAGCACCGCCTGGTTCAGCGGGAAATCCGAGGCCCCGGCGATGACAAAGCCGGTGACCAGCCCGAACAGCAGGGTGGCGAGGAGCAGGACCCCGGCGAGCGTAGTCAGGGCAGCGGCATCCGGGTGCCTGGGATCTGCAAGGGCGCGTGCGATGTCGCCCATACGCGGGTGAAATTCCGCCCAGCGCAGCAGGCTTTCCACCCAACCCCTGGCGCGGAGGCTGTAGAGCAGGAAGACCTGCCGTATCCCCCAGGCTGCGGCCCAGATCGCAACCGCCAGGGCAAGCAGCAGTACCACCAGATGGAAGGCAGCCTCCGCTGCCAGCTCCAGGGAGGCGCCGAAGACGATACCCGGCAGCAGATAGGCGGGGGCCCAAGCGATGGCGGAGAGGATATTGGCGACCAGAAAACGCCCGGTCGTCATGCCCAGCATACCAGCAACCAGCGGGATGATCGCCCGCATCGGACCCACGAAGCGCCCGAAGGCGACACTCTTGCCGCCGTACTGCTCGAAGAAGCGGACCCCGCCGGCGAGGCTTTCCGGGTAACGCGTGAAGGGCCAGAGGCTTGTCAGTCGCTCCCGATAGCGGCGTCCCAGCCAATAGCTGAACCCGTCTCCGGTCACGGCACCGGCGATCGCCCACAAACAGACGGGCTGGAACTCCAGGGCGCCGACGGCGACTAATGCCCCGGCACCGACCATCATGGCCGCGCCCGGCACTATGAGCCCGACGATGGCCAGGGATTCGGTCAGGGCCACCAGGAAGACGCCCAGATGGGCCCAACCGGGGTTGGCTGAGACCCAGGTCACCAAACCCTGGAAGAGTTCGGCCATAGAGTATTGGTCGGTGTCGGCTTAACCCGCATATCTCATCTTTAGCCGCAAATGAACGCGAATAAACGCAAATCGTCACAAAAGATCAGATTATCTTTTCTGTCCGCAGATGGTACACCTTCTCCCCGCGCGAACCGCACCAATAAATGGCCTGTGCCCAACCAGTCGGGCATGTCGTCCACCGCCCATTGATGCGGTTCGCTGCGGGCGTCTTTGCCCGCCGGCTCACCCCATCCTTGTATGTTCTGTTTCTCAAGGAAATGCCAAGGAAAGTATAAAGGGAAGGGTCTAGATAACTTTAGAGTGGGTTTTCTTTCAGAAGAGTAAGTATTCTCTCAGAGAGATCTTCCTCCCTCATCGGTGATGAAATCTGGATTCACATTCCTTGCGGTGTAAAAGGAACGTTCGTCGGGGAACACCATTGAGCTTTGCACGCCTCCGTTTGGCATATGACCAGAATGGCTCAATGCCATCAATATGGCAATTACCGCGGGCAAACTCATGCATCACCATGATGCACCCGGAAATGCTTTTTGTAGCCCATGTCCACCAGCCCGTTAGGGGCGGCTTTCGTGTAACTTTCCCGTGGCGTTCCAGGATTCCGAAGACGATCGTTTTACCGCCCGCTCCGCGACCTTTTCCGCGAACGCGGCGTGCGCCAAAATAAGATTCTTCGACTTCAACCTCACCCGACAGAGGTGGTGAAGCGTTACAAACCTGGGCGATCCCGATTCGTAACTTCATGAATAGCTGATTAATCGCCGGGCGGGCTCCACTTAGGCTCCACTCAGCTCGGCGATTTTCGAGGCCGGAAAATCGAGCGCGAAAGCGTAAGCGTATAATTGCTCTGAATTTAGCTTCCGAAATGTGCGAACGCCTGAAATACCTGCTTTTCCTTGCATAACATGGTAGTGATTAATATGTAGTGATCGCAAGTTTGGGAGCAATCTCAGCATTATAATAATGAATAAAATTCCAGATAGCTCCGATACGATTTTCGATCTCCTTAGAATAAGGATAGCGGTAACTATTCAGGCCCCCTTGCCAAAGCGAGAGCTACCTGTGTAGCCTAATTTCATGCCTGAACCGCACGCCCCAAGCCGTTCTCCGGAAAGCCCCGTCCAGGAGCGTGAACGGCTGCGTGCGCTGGTTGTGGAGCAAGCCGCGCCGATCGAGCAACTGCGCGAGCGCATCCAAGAACTAGAAGCACGCCTGGCCCAGGATAGCCACAACTCCAGCAAGCCGCCCTCCTCGGACCCACCGTTCCGGAAACCACCGCCGCGCTCGCAGCTCCAGCCGGGAGGTCAAGCGGGTCGCCGCGGCGTTACCCGCCGCTTGGTCGAGGACCCTGACCAGGATGTCATCATCCCGCTGACCGGCACGGGCGTTGCTGTGCGGAGATTGGCGCTAAGGTGCTGCTGGAGCGCCGCCAAGTGGTCGAGGTGGTGATCCAACGCGCGGTCACCGAGTACCACTTCGTGGGCGGAACCTGTACCTGTGGGCGGGTGGGTACAGCGCAGTGCCTTCCCCGAAGGGGTCACGGAAGGGGTCACGGCTACCGTCCGTCCAGTACGGTCCGGGGGTGTCGGTGCTCGCGGTGTACCTGACCCAATCCCAACTTCTGCCCTACCAGGGTACCGCCGAGCTGTCCCAGGAACTGGCTGGGATTGCGCTCTCGCCGGGTACCCTCCAGCGCGCCATCACCGTGAATCATGGAGATACCTCCAAAAGCGCCCCAATTGATGTAGGTCTCTATACAATCCTACAGATTTTGAGCCCGACTATGTGCGAAAAAATATTTGTGCGAAAAAGTATTGCTGAATCAGATGGTTATCGCTGTGGACTACGATCTAAGCAATCTCGAAACAAATAGCCATCTGAATTTATTCAATTAATATCCCGGACACTAGTGATATCATTTCGTGGTTTCTGTTCCCCGCCCCCGCAGAACTTGGATTCAGCATAAAGATTGGCGGATTGTTTGCGCAGCGTTGAGAGGTAGGAGCGGATCACGGCGAAGGCGTCGACCCTGGTCTCGGAGCGGAAACAACCGGAAACCTTCTGCTTGGGCTTGGGCATACGGAGGTTGCGTTCGGCCTGATTATTGTCGAAGGGGACGCGCAGATCGGTGATGAAGCGCAGGACCTCATCGCGGTGTTCCCGCAAGCGGTCGATGAGGTTGTAGGCGGGGGATCGCTTGACGCGCCCGGCGGGTGCTGGGACGCCGGGGACGGCGCGGGTTAGTGGCTTCGGCGGCGGTGAGGATAGCGTCGTAGCAGTCCTGCAGGCGCTCCACCGCGCCCGCGGGCAACATGGCCAGGCCCTGTGCGCGGTCCGCGTTGACCTGGGCGTTGGCCTCCCACAACAGGGCGCTCCTGCCAGTGGCCCATTGCTGACTCGGGATCGTCTCGGCAATGGCAGTTAGCTCGCACGATGGGCATTGCAGAAGGCATGGAGGCACTTGATAACGCGCGTAGGCCGACCCGTGGTCATGCACCAGCACGCCAGGGAAGTAGGCCGATGGTTTCAGCCCCGCGGTGCTGAGCAGCGGTGCTGAGCACGTGCAGCCAGTGCCGATCGCCGTTCACGCGCCCGCCGGTCTCGTCGGCATGAGCGACCGGCGCGGTGAGGAGTGCGCCGCGGATGGCCGCCACCGGCGCCTCCACAGGTGGGTAGCGGCCACGGTGACAGCGCCCTGGAGGGTGCCCGGCGAGAGCGCAATCCCGGCCAGTTCCTGGAGCAGCTCGGCGGTACCCTGGTAGGGCAGAAGTTGGGATTGGGTCAGGTACACCGCGAGCGCCGACACCCCCGGACCGTACTGGACGGTGGCCGTGACCCCTTCGGGGAAGGCACCGCGCTGTACCCGTCCACAGGTACAGGTTCCGCCCACGAAGCGGTACTCGGTGACCGCGCGTTGGATCACCACCTCGACCACTTGGCGGCGCTCCGGCAGCACCTCAGCGCCAATCTCCGCACACCAATGCCCGTGCCGCTCAGCGGGATGATGACACCCTGGTCAGGGTCCTCGGCCAAGCGGTGGGTAACGCCGCGGCGACCCACTTGACCTCCCGGCTGGCGCCCGCTCGGTTGGCGCTGCGAGCACGGCGGTGGTTTCCAGAACGGGTGGGCCCGGGGAGGGTGGCTTGCTGGAGATGAGCCGTGATCGCGGCGATCCTTGGCCGCCTCAGGCTGGTGCTGGGGCTGTCTTGGCGAGGGTCAAGGCGATTTTCTTGATGTTCTGGGCGGTGGCGGCGAGCAGGCATTGGCATGCGACGGCAATCAATCCTCTGAAGCGGGCATAGCGGTGGCCGTGCGGTTGCTTGGCGTCGGCAAATGAGCGCTCGACGGTTTCCTTCCTGCGCGTGTAGACCCGTTTTCCCCATAGCGCCGCCGCCGGTTCTGGCTCAGGGTCGAGGCATCGAACACCCCATCGGTCAGGCGCAGCCACAAAAACCAGCGATAGGCCACGTTTACCTTGATCTCGCGCACCTGCTGGCGCTCCGAGCGGGTGCCGAACAGGTAGCCGATGAACAGGGCCTTGAACATCACAACCGGATCGAGCGCCGGGCGGCCGTTGCCCGGGCAGTAAAGCCCCGCCACGCGCTCACGGATGAAGGTAAAATCAATCACCGCATTGATCTTGCAAAGCAGGTGATCTGCGGGAGCCAGACTCTCGAGCGTCACCATCTCGAGCTCTGTCTGCCGCGCTGTCGGTGTCTTCAACATGAACACCATGAATCACAAAGGCCCTCAACTTTGCGAGGCCTTTGTCAGCAATTTGAAACCTATAAGGTTGGCAGATATACTAAAATTTATGTATTGAAAATTTCGCTCAGGCGTACTAGCCCTTTCGTCCGAGATGCTGAGAGGCGTTAAGCACCGGATCTTTTCATTCATCATTCATCACTCCGGGTAGCCGGAGGCCGGCAACCCATTCTCCCCCGGCATCCGAATCCTTGCCTGGGCTTTGATAGAATACCCGGATGGACGTCTCCCATATCCTCGATCCGCTCAACGATGCGCAGCGTGGAGCAGTCACCGCACCGGCCGGCAACCTGCTGGTGCTCGCAGGGGCCGGGAGCGGCAAGACCCGTGTCCTAGTGCACCGCATCGCCTGGTTGCTCCAGGTGGGGCAGGTACGCCCCTGGACGATCCTCGCCGTCACCTTCACCAATAAGGCCGCGCGGGAGATGCGTACCCGCATCGAGGAGATCCTCCAGGGGCCGGTGATGGGGATGTGGGTAGGCACCTTCCACGGCCTGGCCCACCGGTTCCTGCGCGCCCATTGGCAGGACGCCGAGCTCCCCCAGCAGTTCCGGATCCTGGACTCCGACGATCAGTACCGTCTGATTCGGCGCACCCTCAAGGCAATGGAGCTGGACGAGGCCCGCTGGCCGCCTCGCCAGTGCCAGGGCTTCGTCAACAAGCAGAAGGACGAGGGCCTGCGGCCCGGGCATATAGATAGCGGCGGCGACTTCTACCTCGGCCGCATGGTCGAGATCTACACGGAATACGAAAACGCCTGCCGGCGCGGCGGCATGGTGGATTTCGCCGAGCTGCTGCTGCGCACCCACGAGTTGCTGCGCGACCGCCCGGACATCCTCCATCACTACCGTGAACGCTTCGCCCATATCCTGGTGGACGAGTTTCAGGACACCAACGCCATCCAGTACGCCTGGCTACGCCTGCTCGCCGGCGATCGGGACAACCTCTTTCTGGTCGGCGACGACGACCAATCCATCTACGGGTGGCGCGGGGCCAAGGTCGAGAATATCCAGAGCTTTCAGCGAGATTACCCAGGAACCAGGGTGGGGCGGTTGGAACAGAACTACCGCTCCACGGGCAATATCCTGAGCGCCGCCAATGCCCTGATCGCAAACAACCCGACCCGACTCGGCAAGAACCTGTGGACCAAGGACGCTGCCGGGGCGCCCATCCGCCGCTACGCCGCCTTCAACGAGGTGGACGAGGCCCGGTTCGTGGTGGCGAGCATCCATGGGTTTACCCGGGAAGAAGGCTACCGCCGCTCCGAGTGCGCCATCCTCTACCGTACCACCGCTCAGTCCCGGTTGTTCGAGGAGGCCCTGATCCAGGCCCAAATCCCCTACCGGGTCTATGGTGGGCTGCGCTTCTTCGAACGCGCCGAGATCAAAGACACCCTGGCCTATCTGCGGCTGCTGGCCAACCCGAAGGACGACGCCTCCTTCGAGCGGGTGGTCAATACCCCGGCGCGGGGGATCGGGGTCAAGACCCTGGACATCCTGCGTGCCCAGGCCCGCGAGGCCCGGTGTTCCCTGTGGCGGGCCACCAGAGACCTGGCAGCGGCGGGAGCGCTCCCCCCCCGGGCCGTGGGGGCGCTCAACCGGTTTCTGGCGCTGGTCGATACCCAGCGGGAGGCGGTACGGGACCTGGCACTCCCGGACCTGACCGCGCAAATCATTGAGGCCAGCGGTCTGCCTGAATACTACGAAAAGGCGAAGGACGGCCGGGGGGTGGACCGAACCGAGAATCTGGAGGAGCTGGTCAACGCCACCCGCCGCTTCGCCCATGAGCTGGAGGACGACGAGGGTAATCCACTCGGTGCTTTTCTGTCCCACGCGGCCCTGGAGGCAGGGGAGGCGCAGGCGGACCGGTTTGAGGACAAAGTACAGCTCATGACCCTGCACAGCGCTAAGGGGCTGGAGTTCCCGATCGTCTTCGTCGCCGGGATGGAAGAGCGCCTGTTTCCCCACAGCATGTCCGTGGATGACCCGGAACGCCTGGAGGAAGAACGGCGCCTGTGCTATGTCGGCATGACCCGGGCCATGCGCCACCTGTATCTTACCCATGCCGAGAGCCGACGCCTGCACGGCAGCGAGAGCTATCCCTTCGCATCCCGCTTCCTGGGTGAAATCCCGGCGGAATTGATCGAGGCGGTCCGCGCCACCGGCGGGATCTCGCGGCCAACCCCCACACCCGCATCGGGAACAGGTGCATCCGCTCCCGTTGCGGGCGGATTTCAGCTCGGTCAACGGGTCTCCCACCACAAGTTCGGCGAGGGGACGGTTATCAACAGCGAGGGCAAAGGGGCAAGCGCCCGCATCCAGGTCAACTTCAAGGCCGTGGGTGTCAAGTGGCTGGTAACGACCTATGCCGGGTTGGAGCCCGTCGGATCTTCATAACCTGGCAATCCGGCGAGGCTTCGCCTCAGATCGACAAGGCGTGAGTTTTTTGTCAACGATGCGAGGCCATCAAGGAATCCTGAAACCACGAATGAACACGAATTACCATAAATCGTAACTATTCAGGCCCCCTTGCCAAAGCGAGAGCTACCTGTGTAGCCTAATCCCATGCCTGAACCGCACGCCTCAAGCCGTTCTCCGGAAAGCCCCGTCCAGGAGCGTGAACGGCTGCGTGCGCTGGTTGTGGAGCAAGCCGCGCCGATCGAGCAACTGCGCGAGCGCGTCCAAGAACTAGAAGCACGCCTGGCCCAGGATAGCCACAACTCCAGCAAGCCGCCATCCTCGGACCACCGTTCCGGAAACCACCGCCGCGTTCGCAGCGCCAGCCGGGAGGTCAAGTGGGTCGCCGCGGCGTTACCCGCCGCTTGGTCGATGACCCTGACCAGGGTGTCATCATCCCGCTGAGCGGCACGGGCGGTGCTGTGCGGAGATTGGCGCTGAGGTGCTGCCGGAGCGCCGCCAAGTGGTCGAGGTGGTGATCCAACGCGCGGTCACCGAGTACCGCATCATGGGCGGAACCTGTACCTGTGGACGGGTACAGCGCAGTGCTGTCCCCGAAGGGATCACGGCCACCGTCCACAGTACGGTCCGGGGTGTCGGCGCTCGCGGTGTACCGACCCAATCCAAACTTCTGCCCTACCAGGGTACCGCCAGCTGTTCCAGGAACTGGCCGGGATTGCGCTCTCGCCGGGCACCCTCCAGCGCGCCGGTCGCCCATGCCGACGAGACCGGCGGGCGCGTGAACGGCGGTCTGCACTGGCTGCACGCGCTCAGCACCGCGGGGCTGAAACCATCGGCCTACTTCCCTGGCGTGCTGGTGCATGACCACGGGTCGGCCTACGCGCGTTATCAGTGCCTCCATGCCTTCTGCAATGCCCATCGTGCGAGCTAACCGCCATTGCCGAGACGATCCCGAGTCAGCAATGGGCCACTGACAGGAGCGCCCTGTTGTGGGAGGCCAACGCCCAGGTCAACGCGGACCGCGCACAGGGCCTGGCCATGTTGCCCGCGGGCGCGGTGGAGCGCCTGCAGGACCGCTACGACGCTATCCTCACCGCTGCCGAAGCCACTAACCCGCGCCGTCCCCGGCGTCCCAGCACCCGCCGGGCGCGTCAAGCGATCCCTCGCCTACAACCCCATCGACCGCTTGCGGGAACACCGCGATGAGGTCCTGCGCTTCATCACCGATCTGCGCGTCCACTTCGACAATAATCAGGCCGAACGCAACCTTTGTATGCCCAAGCTCAAGCAGAAGGTTTCCGCTCGAATTGAGGAGTGAAGGTGGGATGCGCTGCGCTTTCTCGCCCTACGGTCCTAGCCCGGGGTCCCGCGCCACCAGTGGACCGGATCGGCCCCCCGATTTCTCGAGCAAACGGACGGACTCGATGCACATCCCTCGATCCACGGCCTTGCACATGTCGTAGATCGTCAGCAGGCTTATCTGTACCGCGCACAGGGCCTCCATTTCGACCCCGGTCCGGCCCCGAGTCTCCACCAGCGCGCGGCAATGTACCGCTGGTTTCTCGGTCAGGGGTTCGAGGTCGATTGCGACCTTCGTCAGCGCCAGGGGGTGACACAGGGGTACCAGATCGGACGTCCGCTTGGCCCCCATGATGCCGGCAATCCGTGCGATCGCGAGCACGTCGCCCTTCTTGTGGCCGCCACTGCGGATCAAGGCCAGGGTCTTCGGTTCCATGCGAATCACGCCCTCGGCCACGGCCACGCGATGGGTCGTATCCTTGGCGCCCACGTCCACCATGTGGGCCGCTCCGGATGCGTCGAAATGCGTGAGGTCGCTCATTCGCAGTAGAGTCCTTGATGCGCTATTTCCAATACCTTAGTACCCAACGCATCTATAGCATTTTCAACTTCTTCAACCAGATTAAAATCAATAAGATATTTCCGTATATACGATTGAATTGATATACAGCGTGTTAGTTTGGCTGCATTTTTCTAGCGTATTTTCTGACCAATCAGCCCGGTTTTCATCATCAGTTTGTAGTAACTCGCATATTCCGTACCTCCCAGCGGGATGTAACACAGATATAGTAGGATCTGGATAACTTTAGCATCTTCAGGGTATGCATAAGGTTATGTTATGCAAGGAAAAGCAGGTATTTCAGGCGTTCACACATTTCGTGAAGCTAAATTCAGAGCAATTTGCCGGCCTCGGAAATCGCCGAGCTGAGTGGAGCCGCCCGACGATTAATCAGCTGTTCATGAAGTTACGAATCGGGATCGCCCAGGTTTGTAACGCTTCATCACCTCTATCGGGTGAGGTTGAAGTCGAAGAATCTTATTTTGGCGCACGCCGCGTTCGCGGAAAAAGGGTCGCGGAGCGGGCGGTAAACCGGTCGTCTTCGGAATCCTGGAACGCCACGGGAAATTTACACGGAAATCGCCCCTATCAATGGCATTGAGTCATTCCAGTCATATGCCAAACGGAGGCGTGCAAAGCTCAATGGTGTTCCCCGACAAACGTTCCTTTTACACCGCAAGGAATGTGAATCCAGATTTCATCACCGAGAGGGAGGAAGACCTCTCTGAGAGAATACTTACTCTTCTGAAAGAAAGCCCACTCTAAAGTTATCTAGACTCTATAGTATTACCTTTGGATATTTGCAAGTTTCAGCGTTGGCTGAGGTATCATATGCAGCTCAATGCCATTAAGTAACGTCTCAAAAACAAGTAATACATTTTATCACGAAGATCAATTGGCATCGAAGACGTAGTTCCGTTTCCAGAGAACAGGGTCGTGGCGAATGAATTTGTCTGTGATATCGAGGAATGTCTCAGAGCACTTTCGTCCCAGCTCGTAGACGGTATCGAGCAGGCGTGCCGTGACCGTGAGCCCGGTTTGGGTCTGGGTGCGCTGTACCGTATCCAGGGCGGTCTGGGGCGAATCGAGGATGACACCCGCTTAAGCGGCGCTCGACATGACTAAAACAAACGGTGCTTGATCGGATGCCACTTGGAGGTGTACGGCGGGTAGTGGGCCACCCGCAGACGCAGCCCCAACCGGCGGCTCAGCGCCACCAGGTCTTCCTTGAAGCGCAGCGAACGCGCGGCGTTGGCACCGCCGGCATCGAAGGTCAACAGGATTTCCTGCACGTGTGGATAATGCTCGGCACGACCTTCCTGCCACGCCAGGGCGATGGTATCGCAGACAAAGGCGCTGGTCTTGCGGGAGGTTCCCAAGGTGATGAAGCTCGCATTGTCGGTATGGTAGTCATACACCCCGTGAGGGACCAAGACCCCCGTAGCGAGATGGCGATAATCGTGGTCATAAACGAACTGAACATCGGTGCTGTAACAGGACCGGCGACGATGCAGGTGGCTCAGCCTCTCTTTCTTCTTGGTATCGACACACAACACCGGGCTGCGCCAGCTGCACCGGCTTGAGGTTGGTCCAGCGCACCGCTTCATCGGTCGGGCTGCCGGCATTGTGGGCTTCGAGCCCCTCGTCTACCACTTCCTCCAGCCCACTTCCTTCAACCCCGGTTGGCGTTGGGTAACCTGGCGACGACCACCACCAGAACGGCGGATGCGCTTCACCGCTACTGGGACGCTGTTACTAAACATGTCTAACTTGTTAGTGAATCCTTCCTTAGAAGGAATAGCGTTTTTCTTACTAACCGAGAAATTCGCTGTCTTAATGTAAGATTGAACCTTTCAATGTGGTTCGTTTTTCCGCTTTCTTTACCAGCTGCTCGATGTCTGTTTTGGGGAAGAACCTGCTCATATGCAGACCGAAAATCGGTGTAACAAACGGCGCATCGACGGTAGACTGGCGGCAATGATTTCCATAATGCCTCGGCACCGGCACGATCGCGACTCCCAACATGCATCCCGACAATCTCTCTGGAATCGCTGTCAATTGCCAACCAAATCCATTGCTTGTTGCGCTTGAGTCCGACAAAAGACCACATTTCTCGCATTCTACCGTTAAGCACCCCTTTTTTGAGATATCGATTTGTTGGGGTACATGCTCATACTTCCGATTGATATACTGTTGCAGCCAAGGTTCTGAAATCTCGGTCCCTGTTGAAATTCCAGCGATTGGGATCTTCTCCAAAAGCAACTTGTCTACCATATCCCATAACTGTTGCGGGATTCTTTTATTCTGAGGATTTTCGACAAATTGTCTGCCACAGTCTTTGCACACATGTTTTTGTTTCCCATTGTGAACGGATCCACTTTTTGTGGTATGCCTTGAATTGCAGGTTGGACATTCCATTATGCTTCCCTCAACCGTTAACTCATGCTCATTCATGAGCTCCGAATTATAACTCGTAACCTGACATGTTGATAGCTAATGTATGCATATCATATGCCTCACACTACCCGCTCTGCGGATAGATTGAAGCAGAAAACGGTTCAGCAGAAAATTATCACTACATGTTAAGCACTACCCAGTATCACTTTGTATTTGTTACAGAATATCGGCATCAGGTACTTAAGGGTGACGTGGGTCTGAAGGTGAGGGAGCCGATTCGCCAAACCTGTCAGGCGTTTGAGATAGAGATTCTCAAAGGTGTCGTGAGCAGAGACCACGTGCATCTGTTTGTCTCGGCGCCACCGAGTAGGGCGCCGAGCGAGATCATGCGTCATGCGGTGTATCGAAGGACGCAGTTCGACCAACTTGCGGTGTTTTTGTTCACCTCTAGAGCGCGCGGCATCTGAAGCGCGGACACCTCCTCCTTGGCATTCAATATGAGCATGATTGCCAAGAACCACTTCTGAAGCGGCAGGTGTGTGTGGTGGAAGATGGTGCCCACCGTGACGCTGAACGAAGTCTTGCAGTCGTAGCAGCGGTGGCGATGTTGATTACGAACGATATTGGTGGAGCCGCAATAAGGGCAAGTGGGTTCGCCATCCCAGCGGGCTTGTTCAAGATGAGCGATGCAATCCTCTTGCGTTGGGAATTGCTCAAAAATCTGTACGATGTTCATAGCATTCCGTCCTGTGCGGGCCGTTCCAATCCAGTGACAGAATCAATATGGTCTTTGTGAAGCAGAATTTCTAGACCTTAAACTGGGGAATTCCGTAATTTTCATGGCTCTTTATGGATTCCAGACTGATCGAAGGGGACGGCGGTCCGTAGCACTCTGACTGATGACAGAGCAGGCAGTCTTTTCTCAACAACAACAGCAAATTATATGATGTCCCTTTAGCTTGCTGAGAAGGCGAATTTATGCAAAAAATCCTACTAATCATGGGCTCCATGAAGAGCCTTTTTTATTCGTTCCGAGACAAGGTTAAAACCATCGCCTTTAGGCGATCAGATTTATCTGCGACACGAACCCTTTGCACGATATAAGGCGGCACGGATGGACTATCGGTACGGCAGTCATACCGTATATAAGACAATGCCATTAAGTTAACACGTAATCTGCTGTTTGCTATACTATTTTCCGTTTTCAACCACCACAAGGAGTCAACGATGGTTCTCAGGCCAAAACCGATCCATCCCACCGCAACAGAAACCAAGCTAATCGGTCAAGTTTGAAAATATTTATACGCCCCTAAAGGATTTCTTGTCCTCCGCGGAATTTGCCGACCTCGCCCGCATCCATCCCGAAGCTTTCACCCGCCAACGCGCGCTGTCGTTGCCTCATCGGGTGTCCATGCGGTTGAAGCTGCGCAAGGGCAGTATCGGCGACGAGCTCGACCGCTTCTTCGGGGTACTCCACGACCAACCGCTGGCCGATGGGGTCTCCCCTTCGGCCTTCTGCCACGCGCGCATGCAGCTCGATCCCCGCGCCCTGCTGGCCCTCAGCCGACCATTGCTGGAAGGCTTCGAACGCGACTTCACGCCCCGTGCTGTGGCATGGCTTGCGTCTGTTGGCAATCGATGGTTCGACGGCGCGTTTGCCGAACACCGACGATGCGAGGGCGACCTTCGGTGCGCCACCTGGAGGAAGCTCAGTTCTGCTGGCCCGCTTCTCACGCCTGTATGATGTCCTTAACGGCCTGGTGATCGAGGCCGATCGAATCCTGCCAGGTCGGCGAGCGCGTGCTTGCTGGTGAGCATTTGGCCGCGACCCGGGCCAATGATCTGATCTTATATGACCGCGGCTATCCGGCCTTCTGGCTGCTTGCCTTACACCACCAGGAACAACGTCGCTTCTGTGCCCGGATGCTGTTGGCTTTCTCCCGCGAGGTCAGCGCCTTCGTGGCCAGCGGCAAAAACAGTGAGGCGGTGCTGTTCACACCAGGCCCCCACGCACGCCAGCACTGTCAGACGTATGGATTGGCGACCGATCCCATCCCGCTACGCTTGATCCGCGTGAAGCTCAAAAGCGGCGAAATCGAAGGGCTCGCAACCTCGCTCCTGGAGGAGCAAACCTATCCGAGCACCTGGTTCAAACACCTCTACCACCTGCGCTGGGGCGTGGAAGAAGGCTATAAACGTGAGAAATGCCGCTCCTGGGTCGCTCAAGCCATCGCCGATCGTCTCTACCGCGACCGTCAGCACACCTACCGGGTGAATTTCGCCCAGGCGCTCTCCAAGAGGAAGGATAATCTGGCTCGGTTGTTCGTCTCCAATTCCTCACGGCAACTGCTCACCGCGTTAATACTCGCGATGGCGACAAGCGTCGAAGCCGTCCGACCGGACCGCCTTTACCCGCGAAAGATCAAGCCCGCCAAGCTCCACCCCTTCCATCCCAACTACAAGCGCTGCCATGAGCCTTAACTTAAGGGCATTGGGTACGGGGTACCTCGACGGTCGGCACGTCCAGTCTGCCGAGGGCCAGGAACACCGGATCGGAGTCGCTGTGCAGCGCATAGTTGAAGCCCACGAACAGGGCGAGCAGGAGCACGCCGGCCAAGGCCGAAAAATACCCACAGCGGCAGGGTGTGGATTAGCGGATCGCGCTGCTCGGCGATTCCCCGCCAGCTGGGAGAGAGCTCCCGCTCGGGGGCACCATGCTGGGCGCGAATGGTCTGATAGAGCCGTTCGCGGAACGTCTCCAGCTGAGCTGATCGCGACCCCCGGCACGCGCATAGCGTCCCTGGAAGCCGAAGGCCAGACACAGATACATGAGCTTGAGCAGATGCAGATTACCACTGGTGGTAGGCTAGCAACTACTTGAGGGCCAGAAAAAACTTTTCGCCGCCCCAGGCCTCGTTGTGAAAGCCGATCAGAAGCCCTTGACCGGCCCACACGCTTTCGCTGCCCCAGGGAGTTCCCAGCACTGTCTCATCAAGCAGGGAACAGAGTACATAAACCGACGTGGAAAAACCCATTCGGGTACGCCGCGACCGCTTTTTGAACAAGGACGAGGAATTTCTGAAGTACCCGGGTAGTGGTTATTTTTGAAGTGATAGAGTAGGTGGATTCATCGGCAATCATTCCGATTGCCACCGTTTTTCTCGTTACCTGATTCTAGATTTTAGCCCTCTCTTCTGGAAGAATACGCTTGGTCTGAACGATGGCGTTCATTGATAAAACCAACCAAAGAGTTTTCAATTACGATTATCGAGACTATAGTATACACCTGTCGCAGGTGTCAGAGCGAAGATCTGGTTAAAAATGGCCCAAATGCGTCCGGTAGCTCGCAATATCACTGTAAAGCCTGTGGTGCCTATGGCGTACTTGAGCGCAAAGAATGCGCGACGGAAGAAAAGAAAGAACTCTTGATTCAAAAAAGATTCCTGTGCTGGAGGGGGATGAGTTGCGGTCCTTTGTCTTTCGCAGCAAAGACAAAGTTTGGGTCTGGATTGCCATGAATTGAGAGAGCCGAGAAACCGTCGCCTCCGCCTGCGGCGATCGCAGCGAAAACACCTCCCAGAATACTCTGGGATCGCGTACCATTTGCTTATAAGGAAGCCATCGTTTTCAGTGATTATTGGCGCGCGTATCAAGCCGTCATTCCGACCGAGAAACATCGCCCCACATCGCCCCGGGGGTAAAGAAACGGGGGAAACGGATCATATAAGCGTTGGAATAATCCCTTACGGCAATATTTGGCACGCTTCGTACGTAAGACGTTGTCCATTTCCAAATGGATTAAAATGCATGAGATTGGTTAAAACTCTTCATACACCGATATAATACCGAATTATTGCCGATTGTTGGCTAGATATTACCACTACTCAATCATGTACGCGACCTCCTTGCGAAAGTCATCGTTCTCCCGTATTTTCTCGAGCATCGTTGCTGTGTCTTTGTCGCCTATTCGTTTTCTCCATTCGATTGCATTACATTTACCACACTTCAGCCGCGCTCGAGTTTGGCATCGGAATCCGAGCAGTCAACTTCTTCGTGTGCACAAGGATGCCACAATGCTGTCAGTGCGGAAAAGGACCGCAATCGGACCCTGGACGATGAATGTCAACAGATCCTAGAGGGCCGATTCGAGGGCAACGAGGAAGGCATCGTTCTCCTCCGGACGTCCTACCGTTACCCGCAGGCAGTCCTTGAGCAGTGGTTGGGTACCATCGAGATTTTTGACCAACACCTTGCTACGCCTGAGGGACTCGAAGATCTCACCGGCCCAACCGGTGGGCACCCGTAACAGGATAAAGTTGGTCTCGCTGGGATACGGACGGATGCCATCCAGACCAGACAGCTCGGCGAACAAACGGGCGCGTTCCGCGCGAATCCGCCGTGTCTGCTCGTCGAGAACCTCCCGATGGCGTAGGGCAAAAGCGGCGCTTACCTGGGTCAGCACGTCGATATTGTAGGGCAGTCGGGTCTTATCGATCTCGGTGAGTATCTCGGTGGGACCGGCCAGGTAGCCGAGCCGCAGCCCGGCCAGGCCCATCTTGGAGAGGGTGCGCATTACTACCAGGTTGGGCCAGTCCCCGAGACGCGGCAGGAAGCTGTGATCCGTGAAGGGGGCATAGGCCTCGTCGACGACGACCAGACCCGGCGCCGCCTCGATGATACGTACAACGGCATCCGCATCGAACCGGTTCCCAGTCGGATTGTTGGGATAGGCGATAAAAACGATGGCCGGCTGCTCCCTTGCCACGGCCGCCAGCAGCGCCGGCAGATCAAGGGAGAAATCCTCGGCGAGAAGCGGAACCCCGACATACTCGATACTGGCAAACAGCGCGATCATCCGGTACATGACAAAACCCGGCTCCACGGACAGTATTCCGCATCCGGACCGCGCCACCGTCAGCACCGACATCTGGATCAACTCGTCTGAGCCATTGCCCAGCAGCAACCCCATTGTATCCGGAATACCCATGGATGTCCGCAACACCGCCCGGAGCTCGCTCCCCAGGGGATCCGGATAGCGGTTCAGATGGACCGTCCGCAGCGATTTCAGCCACTCGCGACGCAACTCCCCGGGCCAGATATAGGGATTCTCCATCGCATCCAGCTTGATGAGGCCGGTTGCATCTGGGACCTGGTAGGCCGTGAGGGCCCGAATCTCCGGGCGGATCAGACGTTCGGGCAGGTTGGACATAGGTAGTCCGCGTATCTCGTCAGATCGGCTGGCGGTACTTCAGTTTTTGTTGCGATTAGCATGGTTCAAATAACGACCAAACTCACCGTCGGCAATGGAGCTCAGCGGAATTGCCGCTCGAGTGCAGTGCCTTGTTAGCCAAATATTCACCGGCCTGTTCAACTCAACAACCACCAGCTAAAGCTGGTGGGCTAGTACTACGGACTGAAAGTCCGGATACGGGCCAGTAGACCCGTTTAGGGCTCGGCCCGAAAATATAGGGGTCTGGTTATTACAGAGCTGTCGGAGAAGCAAGCGACTTGATGCGAAATAAACCTGAGCTTCACTCGAAGTTGGCTTGCGTTCGTAATCTTTACTTGATCGACGTGCTCGAACTAGCCAAGCAAAGGTTCTTTCAACCGCCCATCGACGAGGTAACACGTGGAAGCCGGGAAACCCTGTTTGTAACGACCTCGATCAGGCATCCGAATTGGATGCCAGAGCCAACCGGAAAGCTCCGGGCCGGAATAACCACTGTCGGCCCAGATTTTTGTGATGGTATGAAGGCAAGATCAATGTAAATATGGGTCTTGGCTTGTTGCAATGGCATCGATACAGACATTTCTGCTTTAATCGGATATGTCTGCATACAGATAAAACCTACATGTCTTATTGCTTTATGAACCGCAATCCAACCTTTGTGCCGAGAGTGGTGGTATGTAAAAATGAATAAGCCATCATCCCGCAATACTCGATTACATTCGTCGAAAACCGATGTAAGTTTCTTGGCAAATAGAACGGAATCAGTATCCTGTAATTCCGCAGGATCTCTAGTTGTAATTTTTGTCGAGATGTCCAGAAGTTGGTTAAGCCAATAATAGAAAAGATCAGCCAGCTGTGAATAATGAACATTATCGAAGATATGGTGGGTCAGTGACCACAATATCAACCGTTTTATCGGGTATATCAAACATACTTGAATCTCCTTGAGACAGATAAATTGGGGCTATATTTGAGGCGAACTCTATATAATTATCTGTGATTTCTACTTGGATGGGGTAGTTGATGCTGTCAAGTTTGATAGATTCCCCATTTATTCGTTCCGAGACAAGGTTAAAACCATCGCCTTTAGGCGATCAGATTTATCTGCGACACGAACCCTTTGCATGATATAAGGCGGCATGGATGGACTATCGGTACGGCAGTCATACCGTATATAAGATACAGTATCACTTTGTATTTGTTACAAAATATCGGTATCAGGTATTTAAGGGTGACGTGGGTCTGAAGGTGAGGGAGCCGATTCGCCAAACCTGTCAGGCATTTGAGATGGAGATTCTCAAAGGTGTCGTGAGCAGAGACCACGTGCATCTGTCTGTCTCGGCGCCACCGAGTAGGGCGCCGAGCGAGATCATGCGGCGTATCGAAGGACGCAGTTCGACCAAACGGTTCGAGAGTTTCCCGGATCTGAGAAAAGGATACTGGGGACAGCATTTTGGGGCTCGCGGATATTTTTGGGTCACTTCGGGAGAGTTGACGCAAGAGCAGAGCAAGAAATATTTAGCGCATCACTTCGATGCCCAGGTAGTGCTTAACGTTGAGTTAACGGTTGAGGAAAGCATAATGGAGTGCCCAACCTGCAATTCAAAGCATACCACAAAAAATGGATCCGTTCACAATGGGAAACAAAAATATGTGTGCAAAGACTGTGGCAGACAATTTGTCGAAAATCCTCAGAATAAAAGAATCTCACAACAGTTATGGGATACGGTAGACAAGTTGCTTTTGGAGAAGATCCCAATCGCTGGAATTTCAACAGGGACCGAGATTTCAGAACCTTGACTACAACAGTATATCAATCGGAGGTATGAGCATGTACCCCAACAAATCGATATCTCAAAAAAATGGGTGCTTAACGGTGGAGTGCGATGAAATGTGGTCTTTTGTCGGGCTCAAGCGCAACAAGCAATGGACTTGGTTGGCAATCGACAGCGATTCCAGAGAGATTGTCGGGATGCCGTTTGTTACACCGATTTTCGTGTCTGTATATGAGCAGGTTCTCCCCCAAAACAGACATTGAGCAGTTGGTAAAGAAAGCGGAAAAACGAACCACATTGAAAGGTTCAATCTTACATTAAGACAGCGAATTTCTCGGTTAGTAAGAAAAACGCTATCCTTTTCCAAAGAGTGGATTTTTTCTCAGCAGAGTTAGTATTCTATCAGAGAGATTTTCCTCTCGGTGATTAAATCTAAACTCACATTCCTTGAGGTGTAAATGAAACGTTTGTCGGGGAACACCATTGAACTTTGCAAGTCTTCGTCTGGCATATGACCAGAATGATTCAATGCCATTGATATGGCAATTACCACGGGCAAATACATTACTCGCCATGATGCACTCGGAAATGCTTTTTGTACCCCATGTCCACCAGCCCATTATAGCCTCTCCAGCCGTCCGAGTAGGTGATGCTGCCGAGGGCTACCTGGCCCCGGATCGCAGCCTGCAGCTGCTTTTTGGCGGCAGCTGGGACGATCTCGGTGTAGATTTTATCCTTGGCATGGCTTAGCGTCTGTTGGCAATCGACGGTTCGACGGCGCGTTTGCCGAACACCGACGATGCGAGGGCGACCTTCGGTGCGCCACCTGGAGGAAGCTCAGTTCCGCTGGCCCGCTTCTTACGCCTGTATGATGCCTTGACGGCCTGGTGATCAAGGCCGATCGAATCCCGCCAGGTCGGCGAGCGTGTGCTTGCTGGTGAGCATTTGGCCGCGACCCGGGCCAATGATCTGATCTTATATGACCGCGGCTATCCGGCCTTCTGGCTGCTTGCCTTACACCACCAGGAACAACGTCGCTTCTGTGCCCGGATGCTGTTGGCTTTCTCCCGCGAGGTCAGCGCCTTCGTGGCCAGCGGCAAAAACAGTGAGGCGGTGCTGTTCACACCAGGCCCCCACGCACGCCAGCACTGTCAGACGTATGGATTGGCGACCGATCCCATCCCGCTACGCTTGATCCGCGTGAAGCTCAAAAACGGCGAAATCGAAGTGCTCGCAACCTCGCTCCTGGAGGAGCAAACCTATCCGAGCACCTGGTTCAAACACCTCTACCACCTGCGCTGGGGCAACGTGAGAAATGCCGCCTCGAAATCGAGAACTTCTCTGGCCTCAGCGCCCACGCCGTGAAGCAGGATTTCTACGCCAAGCTCTTCGTGCTCAACCTCACGGCAGTCCTTTCCTGGGTCGCTCAAGCCATCGCTGATCGCCTCTACCGCGACCGTCAGCACACCTACCGGGTGAATTTCGCCCAGGCGCTCTCCAAGAGAAAGGATAATCTGGTTCGGTTGTTCGTCTCCAATTCCTCACGACAACTGCTCACCGCGTTAATACTCGCGGTGGCGACAAGCGTCGAAGCCGCCCGACCGGACCGCTCTTACTCGCGAAAGATCAAGCCCGCCAAGCTCCACCCCTTCCATCCCAACTACAAGCGCTGCCATGAGCCTTAACTTAAGGGTATTGACATCAAACCAAGTACCGCTCCCAGTACTATAATCGATATGCGCTTGGGTTTAACGGGATGATCTGGTGGATAGGCTTGCCTGTCGACCGTATGAATTTTCTTCTATTTGAATTGACTTGAATCGCATGTCAAGTCCTGTCAGATTATAGACGCGTTTTTTGAAGAGGTTTGGCTGTTTTTGGTACCAGTTTTTCATGGCTTGAAGGGGGAAGATGTGGCCCAACGCCTTCTGCGGAATGTGTTGATTATAGTGTAGTTGTCGGGTTCCGGATGATTACGTGGAATTTTTTGAAGAGCTGAGGCTGCTGTGCGTACCATCGTTGGAGTGTTTGAAGGGGCGTCTTGTGGTGCAGGTTTTTCTGTTGGATGTGGTGATTATACAGACAGACAAAGCGTTTGAGGGTTACTTGGAGTGAGGCCGAGGAATCGAACTGGTTGGTGTGCAACACGTCGGCGATGCGGTCATTGAAGCGTTCGATCATGCCGTTGGTTTGCGGGGTTGCGGGCTTGGTCAAGCGATGTTCGATGTGGTTGTCGGCACGCACGTGATCGAAAGCGTGGGCTCCGCCGGTGGGCTGGCGCTGGCCAGTGGCACAGAAGCGGTCGGTAAACTCCTTGCCGTTGTCGGTGAGGACCTTGGTGATGGTAAATGGAGCCTGGTCGATCAGACGCTTGAAGAAGCCGCTGGCGGAGGCGGCTGATTTGTCCTTGAGGATCGCCACAGACACCCAACGGGTAGCACGATCAATAGCGGCAAACAGGTAGGTGCGTTGGCCCTCATCGGGCATCTACGGCAGGTACTTGACATCGACGCGCACAAAGCGGGGGCCTCGGCTTTGGGTCGTCAAGGGGAGTAGGAGTGTCTCGCGCAACGCCACCACCACTTCCTGGGCGGGACTGAGCGTGGCGTGTCCTGGTTGCTTACCGATGGCGGCGGGGCCCTGCAGTTTCTAACGGATGGCCGGCGTGGGACGGGCGTTCTTGTGCAACTGAATGTTCATGACGTATGAGTGAGCGGCTCTGGATTCGTGGTCAAATGCGGGCACGGTCAACCGTTGACGACCGACCGCTCACCTCCTTGCCGGTTCTCCCCCTTACTTCCCTCCCCTTTCCCCGCGAGCAGGTGTAAAACCTCTCTCGCTTGCAACAGAAGGATAGCTCCTTCTCAGGATATAATCACACGGGACCTGACAATTAATTATAGCATCTTGTTAATCCTGTGAATCCTGTACCATTAGGAGACAAGCCCGGAAGTCATGGTTTACTCCTCATTAAATGTCAACACGCCCTAGAGTCAATCCATGTCTGTAAAGAAAAAGGGTCTCGGTCGTGGCCTGGATGCCCTGCTTGGCGGAATCCAGGGGCCGGAGCCCAGTGCCAGAGCCGAGGGTGGCGAGGTGGAAGGGGGTGCCCCAGTGGTCCCGGAGGTCACTAGCCTTCCGCTCGATCTGATCACGCGTGGACGCCACCAGCCGCGGCGTGAATTCGATCCGGACAGCCTTCGTGAGTTGGCGGATTCCATTGCCGCCCAGGGAGTGATTCAACCTATCATGGTGCGGCCGATCGGTACCGAGCGTTATGAAATCGTCGCCGGAGAGCGGCGTTGGCAGGCCTCCCGACAGGCAGGCCTCACGGAGATACCCGTGGTGGTGCGGGAGGTGGACGAGCAATCCGCGATTGCCATCGCCCTGATCGAGAATATCCAGCGGGACGATCTCAATCCGTTGGAGGAGGCAGGGGCCCTGGAGCGCCTGCTGACTGAGTTCGGGTTGACCCACCGGAAGGTCGCGGAGGCGGTTGGAAGATCCCGCACCATGGTAACCAACCTGCTGCGTCTGTTGGAGCTGAACGATGACGTCAAGCAATATCTCCAGGACAAGCGTCTGGAGATGGGACATGCGCGGACACTCCTGGGATTACGTGGACCCCAGCAGAGCGAGGTCGCCGGCCAGGTTGTCTCCCGCGGGCTGTCCGTACGCGAGACCGAGAAAATGGTGCGCCGTCTGCAGGCGGCGGACCGGGAACAGCCTGTGGCCAAGGTCCCCCCCGGGCCGACGCACGACCCCGACATACGGCGATTGCAAAATGACCTAGGCGAACGGCTCGGGGCCCAAGTTCGAATCAAGCACGGCAGCCGGGGTATAGGTAAATTAGTCATTACCTACAACAGCCTGGATGAGCTCGACGGGATCCTTGCCCATATAAAATGAGGAGACATTTACAAATGACCGCAAACGTTCAGATCATCGAACGCAATAGTGTGCCTGAGTATGCAATCATACCCTGCGAGGAATACGAAGAGATAGCCCGGCTGTCGGAACAGATGCGTGACATTCAAGCCTACGATGCCGCTATGGCAGATGCCAGAGAGACGGTACCGCATGCAGTGATGCATGCGCCTCGTAAATGGCGATTCACCCCTGCGGGTCTGGCGTGATGGGGTAGTGCTTAACATGTAGTGATAAATTTTTTTCTGAGAGTCTGTCTAAAGGACAACTCATTGATTTTAATGATAAAAAATCAGATTTTCTGGTGGCAGAATAACTGTGAGTACTTCTATTTCGGATTCCACTATGATTCCTGAAAAGACTCAATCTCCTACCAGGTACCCGAGCGACTCATTGATGAAGAGTGGGAAATCCTCCAGCCTATTTTCGCTGAGCTCGAACCCTATACCACTGGACGCCCACGAACGACCGATCTTCGCGAAATCCTGAATGCGATAACGAATGGACGGACAATCGAACGTTGGAAAAAGTCAATACCGCGCTACGTCAGCATTTACGTGAAAAAAAGGTCGAAACCCAGACCCGACGGTAGCCATCATTGACAGTCAAAGCATCAAGGGAACCCCAGAATCCTATCTGGAATCAGGGTTCGAAGGAGGCAAGCTCGTTAAAGGAAGAAAAAGAAGGTAGTGGTGATTTTTGAAGTGATATCTAGCCAACAATCGGCAATTCTGTAGGGTCTAGATAACTTTAGCATCTTCAGGGTATGCTAAAGCTATGTTATGCAGGGAAAAACAGGTATTTCATGCGTTCACACATTTCGGAAGCTAAATTCAGAGCAATTATACGCTATTTCGCGCCCGATTTGCCGGCCCCGAAAATCGCCAAGCTGAGTGGAGCCGCCCGACGATTAATCAGCTATTCATGAAGTTACGAATCGGGATCGCCCAGGTTTGTAACGCTTCATCACCTCTATCGGGTGAGGTTGAAGTCGAAGAATCTTATTTTGGCGCACGCCGCGTTCGTGGAAAAAGGGTCGCGGAGCGGGCGGTAAAACGATCGTCTTCGGAATCCTGGAACGCTACGGGAAAGTTACACGGAAATCGTCCCTGACGCCTCCAAGAAGCAGCTACAGAGAGCGATCCGGGGTCAGGTACGCTGGTGGAAGCAGCATCCACTCGGACGGCTGGAGAGGCTACAATGGGCTGGTGGACGTGGGCTATAAAAAGCATTTCCGGGTGCATATGGCGAGCATGAGTTTGCCCGCGGTAATTGCTATATCAATGGCATTGAGTCATTCTGTTCATATGCCAAACGGAGGCGTGCAAAGTTCAATGGTTTTCCCCGACGAACGTTCCTTTTACATCGCAAGGAATGTGAATTCAGATTTCATCACCGATGAGGGAGGAAGATCTCTCTGAGAGAATACTTACTCTTCTGAAAGAAAACCCAACCTAAAGTTATCTAGACCCTACCGAACTATTGCCGATTGTTGGCTAGATATCACTTCAAAAATTACCACTACCGAGCGCCGTAGTCGTGCTGGGTCAGGCGGTCCAGTAGGTCGAGGTCGCCTTCCATTTGCTCCAGAAGGGCCAAGATTCAGCCCGCCACCTGAGGCTCCTGTTTCCAGAGGGCCTTCAGGTTGGCCTTGGCATCATCATGTACGAACAGGGCGATCAATATATCTACCTAGTACTGCTGAGCAGAAATAGTGATACCGCTCGTGGTCGAACCTCGTTTCGATCTGGTTGAGCCAAGAAGCGTGTTTGGGTGTGAAATGGAACCCCAAGGGATGTTCAGGATCGCTGGTTCGACGCGTCCGGGCTTGACGGGCAAGGTCGGGACGATGCGCTCGAGGGTCTGGATGCCGGTCATCTCGTCGATGCTGAAGGTTGGGATACCAGCGGCGGCACGCTCGGGGGCAGGCCGATAGGTTTGGCAAATGTCATGGCACTTCTCGGCGAACTGCGGATCGGGCTTGGCGTCGAGCCACCCGCGCATACGATGGGGTTTGAGGTCGACATCTTTTTAAAATGCGCCCAACCGAGCGCTGCGAAATGGCGGGGACGATGCCGCGTTTGATCGCCTCGGCGGGACCAGTTCCCGCTGGGTCCAATGGGTGGGCCCGCCCGCTGTCGCACGGATCCTCGCAGGCCAAGGCGATGATCGCGCAGGTATCCTCGGCGCTATAGGTGGCCGGCGTACTGGGGCGCGGGGCATCAGCCAAGCGTTCGGCGACTAAGATTTTCGCTCAGGCGTACTAGCATCTGGGGAAACTGGTTCTTCCATTTTGTAACTACTTGTAAGATAAAACAAAGCTGCCGATTTTAGGATGTCATCGACTATGTGCGAAAAAATATTTCTTTCTGAATCAGATGGTTATCGCCATGGACTACGATCTAAGCAATCTCGAAACAAATAACCATCTGAATTTATTCAATTAATATCCAGGATACTAGTGAGGAACAAAGAAAAATTGCCTTGCCGGCAATTTTTCATGATGCCTTATAATTCGATCAATACTCACGAGCAACCGGCATGGCACAGGCAGCACACAAACCCGGCCACTTTTTGAACATGAGCAGATTCCAATCTTTAAAATATTTTGCCCTCGGCGCGCTCATTTCGGTACTGGCACCAATACCGCTGTCCCAGGCCGCCTTGCCGCTCGCGGCGGATGGGGGGCCCCTACCCAGTCTGGCGCCGATGTTGGAACGGGTAACCCCGGCGGTCGTCAACATCTCCACCGTCACTCAAATCGAGGTCGAGACCCATCCCCTGCTGCGGGACCCTTTCTTCCGCTACTTCTTCGAGTTGCCCCGGGAGCGCTTGGAGCGTAAGAATCAGAGCTTGGGCTCGGGCGTCATCGTGGACGCCGAGCGGGGCCTGGTACTTACCAATCACCACGTGGTGGACCAGGCGCACGAGATCGATGTCAGGCTCCGGGACGGACGCGAGCTCAGCGCCGAACTGGTGGGCTTGGACACGGAAACGGACATCGCACTGCTGCGCATCCCGGCCCAGGGTTTGACCGCGGTCGCTTGGGGCGATTCGGATAGTCTGCGGGTGGGGGACTTCGTGGTTGCCATCGGCAGCCCTTTCGGACTCAGCCATACGGTGACCTCCGGCATCGTCAGCGCCCTGGGTCGGACCGGCCTCGGCATAGAAGGCTTCGAAAGTTTCATCCAGACGGACGCCTCCATCAACCCCGGCAATTCGGGCGGCCCGCTGGTGGACCTGCATGGCCGGCTGGTGGGCATCAACACCGCCATCCTGGCTCCGGGCGGCGGCAACGTGGGCATCGGCTTCGCTATCCCGGTAGCGATGGTGCGCACCGTCGTCGATCAGCTGCTCGAGCATGGGGAAGTGCGGCGCGGGTTGCTCGGCGTCGCCGTCCAGGATCTGACGCCAGAGTTGGCCCGTGCCTTGGGCGTCGGAAACGCAGACGGCGCCCTGGTCTCCCGGGTCGATCCCGGCTCGGCGGCCGCAGCTGCGGGACTGCGTCCGGGGGACCTAATCGTCGCCGTGAATGGGCGCCTCGTCACCGGCGCGGGGGCCCTGCGGGCCTATATCGGTCTGCTGCGGGTCGGTACCCCCCTGGCCCTGGAGCTGATTCGCAAGGGCGCACGCATCCGGCTCGAAAGCGCGGTGGGAGACCCCTATGTGGGCTATGTCGATGGCGAGCGCCTGGCCCCCGTACTGGAAGGCGCCAGATTGGGAGACCTGATCCAGGGCGGCGGCCGCGACCACCGCTCCGCGGTAGCCGTGGGAACCGTGACCAAGGACAGTCCTGCCTGGTTCACCGGACTTCGGGAGGGCGATCTCCTGTTGGAGATCAATCAGGAGCGGGTGCACAACCTCAGAGAGCTGCGCCGCATCCTGCGCCGGACGCAGGCACTTGTCAGCCTGGGCATCCGGCGTGGCGACCGCATCATCGTCCTGCGCCGGCGTTGAAATAGCGTCTTCCGCCCCATTCACATCCGGAAAACACGCCCCGTCGAGGCAGCTCCCCTGTGGCTCCGGTGCGACTATCTCCCCGGCCCCCGCGGCCACCGGAGGGGTCTCATCCTCCTCCCGGTCCGCCGCCTGATCGGCGGGTTACCTCTCTGTCTCCGGTCCACGGCGCATCTCGTGGGTAATCATGTCATCCAGCGCGGTGAACCGGCATATAATCCTCGTCATAGTCATTCAGTCTATCACTGCCCTGGAATCGGGGCAGTCCAAACAGCTTACGCAGGGCCCTGCGCCGCAGCCCCGTACTCACCTGGGGCGACAGAAACTGCGCATAGTCGGAGTCCTCGTCCAGCGACTCGATGGGCGGCATGTCGGCATTGATCAATGCCGAGGCGTCAGACCCCGTTGCCGGCGCGACCTCCCGACTCCCGGCGGGCGGTCTGGGCCCGCGCGCCGGGTCATCTCCCTGGTTTCGACGCGCCTCCAGCTTGCACCTGGACCAACGGGCACCGAAGCTCTCATCATCCTCACGGTCCTTTACCGAAAACAGTCGTAGCAGCGGTGGCGATGTTGATTACGAGCGGTATTGGTGGAGCCGCAATAAGGGCAAGTGGGTTCGCCATCCCAGCGGGCTTGTTCAAGATGAGCGATGCAATCCTCTTGCGTTGGGAATTGCTCAAAAATCTGTACGATGTTCATAGCATTCCGTCCTGTGCGGGCCGTTCCAATCCAGTGACAGAATCAATATGGTCTTTGTGAAGCAGAATTTCTAGACCTTAAACTGGGGAATTCCGTAATTTTCATGGCTCTTTATGGATTCCAGACTGATCGAAGGGGACGGCGGTCCGTAGCACTCTGACTGATGACAGAGCAGGCAGTCTTTTCTCAACAACAACAGCAAATTATATGATGTCCCTTTAGCTTGCTGAGAAGGCGAATTTATGCAAAAAATCCTACTAATCATGGGCTCCATGAAGAGCCTTTTTTATTCGTTCCGAGACAAGGTTAAAACCATCGCCTTTAGGCGATCAGATTTATCTGCGACACGAACCCTTTGCACGATATAAGGCGGCACGGATGGACTATCGGTACGGCAGTCATACCGTATATACTGATACAGTATCACTTTGTATTTGTTACAAAATATCGGTATCAGGTACTTAAGAGGCTGTCTAAAAAAATTTATTGATTTTCAATTAAAAAATCAGATTTTCTGGTGGTATAATCACTGTGAGAACTTTTATTTCAGATTCCACTATGACTCCTGAAAAGACTCAATCTCCTATCAGGTACCCGAGCGACCTCATTGATGGAGAGTGGGAGATTCTCCAGCCCATTTTCGATGAGCTCGAACCCTATACCACTGGACGCCCACGAACGACCGATCTTCGCGAAATCCTGAATGCGATTTTTTATCTGAATAAAACTGGTTGTCCATGGCGCTACCTCCCAGAAGACTTTCCCCCTTACCGGCTGGTTAACTATTACTACAACAAATGGACGGACAATCGAACGTTGGAAGAAGCCAATACCGCGCTACGTCAGCATTTACGTAAAAAAGTCGAAACCCAGACCCAACGGCAGCCATCGTTGACAGTCAAAGCATCAAGGGAACCCCAGAATCCTATCTGGAATCAGGGTTCGAGGGCGGCAAGCTCGTTAAAGGAAGAAAAGCAAGGGTCTAGATAACTTTAGCATCTTCACATGCATGCTAAGGTTATGCTATGCAAGTAAAAAACAGGTATTTTAGGCGTTCACACCTTTCCGAAGCCAAATTCAGAGTGATTATACGCTCTTTTGCGCTTGACTTACCGGCCTCGAAAATCGCTGAGTTGAGTGACGTAAGCCGCCCGACGATTAATCAGCTACTCTTGAAGTTACGAATTGGAGTCGCCCAGGTTTGTGACGCTTCATCGTCCTTCTCTGGCGAGGTTGAAGTCGATGAATCCTATTTTGGTGCGCGCCGTGTCCGTGGGAGGAAGGGTCGTGGAGCAGGCGGTAAAACGATTGTCTTCGGGATCCTGGAACGGCAAGGGAAAGTCTACACCGAGATCGTCCCAGCTGCCGCCAAAAAGCAGCTACAGGCTGCGATCCGGGGCCAGGTAGCCCTCGACAGCAGCACCCACTCGGACGGCTGGAGAGGCTACAACGGGCTGGTGGACATGGGCTACAAAAAGCATTTCCGAGTGCATCATGGCGAGAATGTATTTGCCCGCGGTAATTGCCATATCAATGGCATTGAATCATTCTGTTCATATGCTAAACGAAGACTTGCAAAATTCAATGGTGTTCCACGGTAAACGTTTCATTTACACACTCAAGGAGTGTGAGTTTAGATTTAATCACCGAGAGGAAAATCTCTCTGAGAGAAAATCCACTCTGAAGTTATCCAGACCCTACCGAATTATTGCCGATTGTTGGCTAGATATCACTTCAAAAATTACCATAATTACTACTACCAAGGAATGCAACCACTGCTGGAAGCTGGCGACTGGTAGCTGAAAGGCCGGAAGCCCTGCATCGCCGGCATCAGACCGCAATTTCCCGGTGTCGCAGGAAGTATTCGATGAGCCCCTGCGTGGAGGCGTCATGCCCAGCGCCCACCTTGCCTGTTTCCAGCTCCTTCAGAAGGACCCCCGCGAGTTGTTTTCCCAGCTCCACGCCCCATTGGTCATAGGAGTTGATGCCCCAGATCACGCCCTGGGTGAAGATGCGGTGCTCGTACATGGCGATCAGGGCGCCGAGGGTCCTGGGTGTCAGCCGTTCCACCAGGATGGTGTTGGTCGGCCGGTTGCCGGGGAAGGTGCGATGGGGGGCCAGCTGGTCGATGTCCGAGGGTGACATTCCGGTGGCTTGCATCTCGGTCTTGGCCTCGTCCTGGGTACGGCCGCGCATCAGGGCCTCGGTCTGGGCGAAGAAGTTGGCGATCAGCTTGGCGTGGTGATCGCCCAGCGGATTGTGGCTGTTGATCGGGGCGATGAAGTCCGCGGGGATCAGCTGGGTGCCTTGGTGGATCAGCTGGAAGAAGGCATGTTGGCCATCGGTTCCGGGCTCGCCCCAGACTACGGGGCCTGTGGTGTAGTCCACGGACTCTCCCGCGCGCGTCACCCGCTTGCCGTTGCTCTCCATGTCACCCTGCTGGAGGTAGGCCGGCAGGTAACGCAAGGACTGGTCGTAGGGCAATACCGCATGGGTACGGGCACCGGCGAAGTTGGCGTACCAGACCCCGAGCAGTCCCAGAATGACCGGCAGGTTCTTGTCCGGGTCCGCGGATCGGAAATGCTCGTCCATGGCATGGGCGCCCTCTAGGAGATCGACGAAGCGGTCCATGCCGACGGCTAGGGCGATGGGCAGCCCGACCGCCGACCAGAGGGAATAACGCCCGCCGACCCAGTCCCAGAAGCCGAACATATTGTTCGGGTCGATACCGAACTCGACCACCTTGGATTCGTTCGTGGATACCGCGACAAAGTGGTTGGCGACCGCCGCCTCACCCAGGGCCTTCACCAACCAGGCCCTGGCGCTGTTGGCGTTGGTCATGGTCTCCATGGTGGTGAAGGTCTTGGAGGCGACCACGAACAAGGTGGTAGCGGGATCGAGATCCCGTACCGTCTCGGCCAGGTGGGTACCGTCCACGTTGGAGACAAAATGCACCCGCAGGGCGTCGTCGGATTGATAGGGGCGCAGGGCCTCGCACACCATCAGCGGTCCCAGATTCGAGCCGCCGATGCCGATGTTGACCACGTCGGTGATGCGCTTAACTGTGAAGCCCTTCCAGTCGCCGTTGCGTACGGTCGCGACGAAGGCTTCCAGACGCTGCAACACCTGGTTGATCCCCGGCATCACGTCCTTGCCGTCCACATAGATGGGACGGTCGGAGCGGTTGCGCAAGGCAATGTGCAGTACCGCTCGCCCCTCGGTGTTGTTGATCGCTTCGCCTGCAAACATGCGGCGGATCCAGCCGGGCAGGTCCACCGCTGCGGCGAGATCGAGCAAGAGTTTCAGGGTCTCCCCGGTAACCAGGTTCTTGGAATAGTCCACGAACACATCCGCCGCCCGCAGCGACATCCGCTCCAGTCGCGTCGAATCCTGGGCGAAGAGGTCTTGCATCCGGACCCCGGACAGCTCATCCCAGTGCGCCTGCAGGGCCTGCCATTGGGAAGTCCGATTCACTGACGACATGCTAGTTTGCTCCTGTTCGACCGCTCAGGCCGCCTGGGCTGGGATCCGGGAACCGGTGCGCAGGACGCGGTTGTACTCGTTGAGATAAACGAGGCTCGGTTCGAAGACATCGGCTTCGACCTCGCTCATTGCGGCATAGGCACAGATGATGAGCCGATCTCCGGGAGACGCCTTGTGAGCGGCGGCGCCGTTTACAGAAATGACGTGCGAGCCCGCTTCCGCCCGGATCGCATAGGTCGTAAAGCGCTCGCCGTTGGCGAGATTATAGATCTGAATCTGCTCGTACTCGCAAATCCCGGCGACCTCCATCAACTCCTTGTCGATGGCGCAGGAACCTTCGTACTCAAGCTCCGCGTGGGTGACGCGGGCCTTGTGCAGCTTGCATTTCAACAATGTCAGTTGCATAGCCAACCACCTTATCTTTGATGCAACTTATCATTTTAATCTATTTCTTCGCTGCTGCAACAGCACTTTCGCTCGGATTCAGGGCGATCTTATGAGACCTCTGCGCCTGTAAGCAGGAGAGGTTCGCGCTTGCGTCCCTTACCCGGGCTATGAGAGGTTGGGCAAAGCCCGTAGGATGCCGTAGCGCAGGCGAGACGCCTGCGCTACAGCGGCCTTACCGCTGTAAGGCTATGTTTTCGTGGAAGTTTATACGCGCTCGACCTGCGCTCGGATTTTACAGCCGCCTTCGGTTCGGGATGACAACTTTGCGTGGATTCGCGTGATTCGTCGTTTTCCTCTTGTTTGTCGACCGGTAGCGCTTAGAGGCCGTCTAAAAAGACATAAGTTACTAGAGCGTTTCAAGATTGATAGGGAGCATAGTCGGAATTCCGAAAGAAGTTGGCGCATTCTTCAGTGTCGAGCTGTTCGAGGCCGTCGGCGATGGTCTGCCAGAGGTCGTCTGGCGGTTCTGGCAGCGGCTTTGCGCAGGAAGGCTTTGAGCTTGGCGAAGGCCTGTTCGATGGGATTGAGGTTGGGGGAGTAGGGCGGCAAG
>Ga0209782_1000057_pt1 | contig 54677 bp, 55 predicted proteins | sample WorMetmaBAHAMAS1_FD_187390 | JGI IMG/M metagenome (GOLD analysis project Ga0209782, IMG submission 187390) | Marine gutless worms symbiont microbial communities from Max Planck institute for Marine Microbiology, Germany - Inanidrilus... | ecosystem: Host-associated > Annelida > Digestive system...
CCCGGTGGCCTGCCTGATCGCTTCGGTCCAATTGGCAAAACACCCTTGAAATCCCTTCACCGAGAGCCGTGTGATGACGTTGGCAATACAATCGTGAGAGGGGACGCCATTGGCAAAGGGCGCGAACTGGCGTAGCCACTGCAGCTTGGCCTTCCGAACTGTTCGATGGCTTCCCAACCCTCAGCACCACTGGTGACCGCACAGATCACAAGAATCGGAATACCCATAAATCCGTGAAGTTGGTTGCGCTCGACCCGAGGAGCCTCCAACTGGGAAAAATGTTCCTCAATGCTGCTTGTCATGGGGTAAAACTCCAAATGCCGTTTCCCCCTACTTTCCCCCGTCTACTTTGTTTCGATACGAATTTATACGCGCTCACCCTGAGCGGTTGGGTGATTATGACCGCGATGGAAGGGGATTCGGGTTAAGATGGGTAATCTTAATTCGGTCATACACGCGCAACGGCGGAGTCTATACGATGCAAAATAGCTTTCAGGCTAGGTCCCGGCTCGAGGTTGGGGGAAAGAACTACGAGATCTTTCGTCTCGATGCGGTAGCGGGGAGCGAACGCCTTCCTTATTCCACCAAGATTCTGCTCGAGAACCTACTGCGCAACGAGGACGGCGTAACCGTCCGGCGCGAGGACATTGAGGCCCTGGCGAACTGGGACCCCCAGGCCGATCCCTCCCACGAGATTCAGTACCGCCCGGCCCGCGTGCTGATGCAGGACTTCACCGGCGTGCCGGCGGTGGTCGACCTCGCCGCTATGCGCGATGCCATGCAGGCCCTCGGCGGCGACCCCGAAAAGATCAACCCCCTGCAGCCCACCGAGTTGGTCATCGACCACTCGGTGCAGGTGGACTACTTCGGTTCGGACGACGCCTTCGCCAGGAATGCCGAGATCGAGTTCCAACGCAATCAGGAGCGTTACAAGTTCCTGAAGTGGGGACAGAACGCCCTGGACGGCTTCAGGGTCGTGCCCCCCGACACCGGCATTGTGCACCAGGTCAACGTGGAGTATCTGTCGCGGGTGGTGTTCCCGAAATCCGTCGCAGGCACCACCCAAGCCTACTTCGATACCTGCGTGGGCACCGACTCCCACACCACTATGGTCAACGGTATCGGCGTGCTCGGTTGGGGTGTGGGAGGCATCGAGGCGGAGGCCTCCATGCTGGGGCAGCCGGTCTCCATGCTGGTCCCCAAGGTAGTGGGCTGCAAGCTCACCGGGGAGCTCAAAGAAGGTGTGACCGCTACCGATCTGGTCCTGACCATCGTCGATCTGCTGCGGCGACACGGGGTGGTGGGTAAGTTCGTCGAATTCTACGGTCCCGCCATCGGCTCCCTACCCGTGGGTGAGCGCGCGACCATCGCCAATATGGGACCCGAGTACGGCGCTACCTGCGGGCTCTTCCCCATCGACCGGGAAATCCTGGACTATCTACGCCTCACCGGGCGCAGCGAGGAACAAGTGGCCCTGGTCGAGGCCTACGCCAAGGCCCAGGGGGTATTTCACACGGCCGAGGCCCCCGCGGCGGACTACTCCGAGACCCTGGAGCTGGATCTCGGCACCATAGTGCCCTCCCTGGCCGGTCCCAAGCGCCCCCAGGACCGAGTACCCCTCACCGATCTGGCGACCCATTTCCCCAAGGCGCTGGCTGCCCTCAAGCAGGAACGCAATATCCCCGACCGGGGGCCGGCCAAGGCGGTGATCGACGGTCAGGAAGTAGAGATTACAGACGGCTCTATCGTCGTCGCCGCCATCACCTCCTGCACCAATACCTCCAACCCGTCGGTCATGCTCGCTGCCGGTCTGGTGGCAAAGAAGGCGGCTGCGCGGGGCCTGAAGGCCGCGCCCTGGGTCAAGACCTCGCTGGGCCCCGGCTCCCTGGCGGTAACTCGGTACCTGGAGCGCGCCAGGCTGATCGAGCCCTTGAAGCAGCTCGGCTTCCACAACGTAGGCTACGGCTGCACCGTGTGTATCGGTAACACGGGTCCCCTGCCCGAGCCGGTCTCCAAAGCCATTGCCGAAAAAGACCTGTGTGCGGTGTCCGTCCTGTCCGGAAACCGCAACTTCGAGGGTCGGGTTCATACCGAAGTGCGCATGAACTACCTGGCCTCCCCGCCGCTGGTGGTGGCCTATGCCATCGCCGGGCGCATCGTCATCGACCCCTACCGGCAGCCGCTGGCCAAGGACCGGGACGGAAACCCGGTCTATCTCGAAGACCTCTGGCCAACCCAGGACGAGATCAGGCAGGCCATCGCCGACCACGTCACGGCGGACGAGTTCAAGGCCGCTTACGCGGATGTCTTCGCCGGGGACGAGCGCTGGCGGTCCCTGGAGGCTGCCACCGGCCAGACCTATAATTGGCCCGAGTCCACCTACATCCAAAACCCGCCCTATTTCGAGGGGATGAGCCTCGCCGTCGGAGAGGTGACCGACATCCGGGGGGGCCGCTGTCTGGCTTTTTTAGGAGATTCCATCACGACCGACCACATCTCCCCGGCCGGCGCCATCAAGCCCGACTCGCCAGCCGGCAAGTACCTGCTCGACCAGGGTGTGGCGCCGAAAGACTTCAACAGTCTGGGCAGCCGCCGCGGCAACCACCAGGTCATGATGCGCGGCACCTTCGCCAACATCCGCCTGCGCAACCTGATGGCTCCGGGCACCGAGGGCGGCGTCACCCTGTACCAGCCGGGCGGTGAGCAGATGTCCATCTATGACGCGGCCATGCGCTACCAGGCCGAGGGGGTACCCGCCATCGTCATCGCCGGCAAAGAGTACGGCTCCGGGTCCTCCCGCGACTGGGCGGCCAAGGGTCCGCGGCTGTTGGGGGTGAAGGCCGTCATCGCCGAGAGCTATGAGCGCATCCACCGCACCAATCTGGTGTGCATGGGGATACTGCCGCTGCAGTTCGCAGCAGGAGAGACCGCGACCGCGCTTGGACTCACCGGATACGAAACCTTCGTTATCGAAGGGCTGGACGGTGGTAACGCCAAAACAGTCAGTGTGCGGGCGACCGCGGCCGACGGCAGCGAGAAGACTTTTAAGGCAGTCGTGCGCATCGACACCCCGAACGAGGTGGACTACTACCGCAACGGCGGCATTCTGCACTATGTCCTGCGTCGGCTCGCTGCCGGGAAATCGACCCCCGGAGATGCCTGAACCGCGAAGGCGCATGATGTTTCCGACGGCGATGAGCAGGAATCGACCCAAGACGCAACGTTTGTTGAACCGTCTTGGTGTCGCGGAGGTTTTCGAGTTGCTCGTTCTTTCACCGGAAGATGTGGAACGTATCGCGGCAGCGGGAGGCAACGACGATTCGTCACGCGACCGACATTGAACCGGATTGAGAAGGCTGCGTGACCCATGCTTGATATCAGCCCCATACCGGCATTCGACGACAATTACATCTGGTTGCTGAAGGACCCGGACGGCACCCGCGCCGCGGTAGTGGATCCGGGGGACGAAGAGCCTGTGCTTACGACCCTGGAGGCACAAGGACTGGCGCTCGGCGCTATCCTACTCACCCACCACCATTACGACCATATTGGCGGCGTGGAGGCACTGCGGGCGGCGTTTCCCAAGGTCCGAGTCTTCGGTCCCGAAGACCAGCGAATCCGCAGCCTTACCGATGTGGTCCGTGAGGGCGACACGGTCGCTGTCCCGGATCTTACCGAGCGGTTCCGGGTCTTAGAGGTGCCGGGCCATACTTCGCCCCATATCGGTTACCTGGGTGCCGGTGCTCTCTTCTGCGGCGATACCCTGTTCGCAGCCGGCTGCGGGCGGGTGTTCGACGGGACCTTCGAGCAGCTCGCCGCTTCCCTCGAGCGCATTGCCGCCCTCCCGGCAGAGACCCTCTGCTATTGCGCCCACGAGTACACCTTGGCCAATCTGGAATTCGCCGACCGGGTCGAACCCGAGAGTACCGCTATCGCCCAACGGAAACAGGCGGTATCCGATCTCCGCGAGCTGGGCCAGCCCAGCGTCCCCTCCCGGCTGGGCGAAGAGCTGGCGACCAATCCCTTTCTGCGCACCGGGGTGCCGGCGGTCAGGGCCTCCGCCGCGGTCGCATCCGGCAAGTCTTTGGCCACCGGCGCGGAGGTCTTCAAAGCCCTGCGGCGCTGGAAGGACGGGCAGTACGACTAGTACTGCTGAGCAGAAGAAGCGTGTTTGGGTGTGAAATGGAACCCCAAGGGGTGGTCAGGATCGCTGAGAAACGCCTGACGAGATGCGGCTTGCGTAGAATCCCGCAACGTCCTTTGTGGCCGAGATCGCCTTCAAAACCGATGCGCTCTGCCACCAAGCGGACCGCCGACTCGGAGTAGTGGGTGTTGAGGTTGTCCATCGCCAGGTGCATTCGTGGTTGTTGCACACAACCAAGCGGAGGTTGGGGAGGAATACCAGCAGTTGCGTGCCAGTGTGAAAGACGCCAAGCGGGTATTTGCCGACGACGCCGGCTGGCGCATCAATGGCGAGTCGGCTTACATGATGGGCTTCGACACCGATGAGGCATCGGTCTACCAAATCCGTTTACGTCATTGCCACCGGGGTCCGCGAGCTCATCCCATCGGATTGACGTACGACGCCTGGGCTTTGGAACTGGTGGCCCAACAAAAGTGCTGTTACCACATCATCCGCTCGATCGACAAGGTGCTCGAAGAGCGCCGACGGGGCGAACGCCTATGCAGCGCTCAAGACCATCATCGAGACCGCACGCAAACGCGGAAAGTCTCTGGTCAGCGGGCTCATGGACTCGTTCCGTTCTGGCAGTCAGGCATCTGATCCGATTCCTTCCGACTCCGCTTCCGGTGCATCCTGATAACCTCCAACCCTCGGGGGACGCCTCTCCCCAGGACGAAGCCGCGCGAGAAGCTGCCTCGCTAATCAATTACGGATAACGAATGGAAAGCAACAGTATCGAGCTGCCCGGCTCCGAAATCAGTGCCGTCGGCTACCGGGATGGGTGTCTGTGCATCTGCTTTTCCCGCGCCTACATCATCAGAACCATGACCGGTTCCCAGGAGCGTACCCGTTGGTGGCAACGTGGTGATCTGGTCATGGAGGGCGCGAAAATCGAGGCTAGACCGCCGGAAGGGCAGTTGGTCTGCGACGGTGGCGATATCGATGACAACATCTTTACCTATCGGGACATGATCCCAATCCCGCTCGACACCCGGGGCCTTATTCGCTGTGACCTGTGTTTCCGCGGTACGGATATACACCTAGTCGCCAGCGGTGAAGCCCTGAAACTGGAGATGATGGATGTCCAGAAATACATCGAGCACATACGGTCCGATGGCTAGTGGGGTTCTCAATTAAGGATCCGCCTAAAAAACAACTTATTGATTTTAGTGAAAAAATCAGATTTTCTGGTAGTATAATCACTGTGAGAACTTTTATTTCGGATTCCACTATGACTCCTGAAAAGACTCAATTTCCTATCAGGTACCCGAGCGACTCATTGATGAAGAGTGGGAGATTCTCCAGCCTATTTTCGATGAGCTCGAACCCTATATCATTGGACGCCCACGAACGACTGATCTTCGCGAAATCCTGAATGCGATTTTTTATCTGAATAAAACCGGTTGTCCATGGCGCTAAAATCTGGGCCGACAGTGGTTATTCTGGCCCGGAGCTTTCCGGTTAGCTCTGGCATCCAATCCGGATGCCTGATCGAGGTCGTTACAAACAGGGTTTCCCGGCTTCCACGTGTTACCTCGTCGATGGGCGGTTGAAAGAACCTTTGCTTGGCTAGTTCGAGCACGTCGATTAAGCAAAGATTACGAATGCAAGCCAACCTCGAGTGAAGCTCAGGTTTATTTCGCATCAAGTCGCTTGCTTCTCCGGCTCTGTAATAACCAGACGGCCCTACAACTTACGCTACGATCGGGATGAGAGGGATAGTTTTAAAGCGAATTTTGATGAAACGGGGTACTAGAGCGGTTCAAGGTTGACGTGAATCAGGTTCCCTGATCCTCTGTTTCCACATGATGTAGTGTTTGCGGTGTGTGGAGGCCCAAGATGGGCTATGGTCACTCCCTTGATCTTCGTCGTCGGATCATCGCATCGGTTGAGGCTGTTTGGAGGTGATGACGACGATGCCGGACATCACGCTTTCGGAGCTGCAAAGCCGATTGGCCGCAATGGACGTTGAGATTTCCATGCAGGCCATCAACACGACGCTTTATGCCCTGGGATACCGCTTAAAAACAGCTCACGCGGTGCGAACAAGAGCGCGCCGACGTGGCGGCCAAGCGCCGTCGCTGGCACAACCGGCAGACCTGGCTTAACCCCGAGCGCTTGGTGTTCATTGATGAGACCGGCGCTAAAACCACCATGGCGTGGCTGCTGTCTCCAGCCTGCGCGTCGATGGGGTGACCGCACCCATGGTCCTCGACGGGGCTATGACTGGCGCCGCCTTCAAAGCTCATGTCGAGCCGGTTCTGGTGCCGAGCTTGAGACCCCCGGCGACATCGTCATCATGGACAATCGCCCCAGACACAAGGTCGAGGGCGTGCGTAAAGCCATCGAGACGGCGGGCGCTTTGCCGCCCTACTCCCCCAACCTCAATCCCATCGAACAGGCCTTCGCCAAGCTCAAAGCCTTCCTGCGCAAAGCCGCTGCCAGAACCGTCGATGACCTCTGGCAGACCATCGCCGACGGCCTCGAACAGCTCGACACTGAAGAATGCGCCAACTTCTTCCAGAATTCCGACTATGCTCCCATCAATCTTGAAATGCTCTAGTACTGCTGAGCAGAAATAGTGATACCGCTCGTGGTCAAACCTCGTGGTCAAACGGTGGGGGGCGTGTCTTGATATGTCCAACGGATTGGAAGTTGCCGCGACGGATGAGCTTTACGCACCAGGATGGAGAACCAGATTTCGATCTGGTTGAGCCAAGAAGCGTGTTTGGGTGTGAAATGGACCCCAAGGGATGTTCAGGATCGCTGAGAAACGCCTGACGAGACGCGGCGTTACGTAGAATCCCACAGCGTCCTTTGCGGCCGAGATCGCCTTCAAAGCCGATGCGCTCTGCCACCAAGCAGACCGCCGACTCGGAGTAATGGGTGTTGAGGTTGTCCCTCGCCAGGTGCATTCGATGCTGAAGGTTAGATACCAGCGGCGGCACGCTCGGGGGCGAGCCGATAGGTCTGGCAAATGTCATGGCACTTCTCGGCGAACTGCGGATCGGGCTTGGCGTCGAGCCACCCGCGCACACGATGGGGTTTGAGGGGGACGATGCCGCGGGGGACGATGCCGTGTTTGATCGCCTCGGCGGCCAGTTTCCGCTGGGTCCAATGGGTGATGGCCCGACAAGCGGCTGTACAGGACCCTTGCGTTGACTATCGGTTTGCGTAATCGACCACCGTAAATGTCAACAGGGCTTCTCATCGAAACGGTTCGCTACTGCATAAAGTCTTTCCAACCGGGTTACGAGAGTACCTACCCGCTCAATGCTGCTCCGATACCATGTTGATGGTGTATTTGGGGATCTCGATCACCAGGTCCTCATCGCCCACCCGGGCCTGGCAGCTGAGGCGGGATTCCGTCTCTAATCCCCAGGCCTTGTCGAGCAGGTCTTCTTCGGTCTCGTCCGCCTCCTCCAGGGAATCAAAGCCTTCACGGATGATGACGTGACAGGTGGTACAGGCACAGGATTTCTCGCAGGCATGCTCGATCTCCAGGCCGTTCGCCAGTGCGGCGTCGCAGATACTGACACCGGGTTCGGCCTCGATCAGAGCACCTTCGGGACAGATCTCCTCGTGCGGCAGTAAGATGATCTTGGTCATAAGCTATTCGAATTCTTCAATCTTGTGTTCCGCTACGGCGGCCCGAATACTCCGATTCATGCGCCGCTCCACGTAAAAGTCGCAGGCCTGTTCCAGCTCGCCGACGGCAATCTTGATCGCTTCTGCGTCTTCACCGGCGGCCATGTGCTCCAAATTCGCCAGGGCCGCTTCCACCCGGTCGCGCTCGGTTGCATTGAGCAGTGTATTCCCGTCGCTTGCCAGCGCGGCACGTAGAGCGGTAAGGGTTCGTTCGGCTTCGACCTGTTGCTCGCGCAGGCGCCTAGCCTGAAGGTCTTCCCCTGCCCGGACCATGGAATCCCGAAGCATGGACTCGATCTCGGCGTCGGTGAGCCCATAGGACGGCTTGACTTCGATCTGGGCCCTGACTCCGCTTGATTGTTCCCGGGCGGTAACGCTGAGCAGCCCGTCTGCGTCGACCTCGAAGCTGACCAGGATGCGAGCTGCGCCGGCCACCAGCGGCGGAATTCCGCGCAGCTCGAAACGCGCCAGTGAACGGCAGTCCATCACCAGCTCCCGCTCGCCCTGCAGCACATGAATGGCCATGGCGGTCTGCCCGTCCTTGAAGGTGGTGAATTCCTGGGCCCGAGCCACGGGGATGGTGGTATTGCGGGGGATGATCTTTTCCACCAATCCGCCCATTGTTTCTAAGCCGAGGGACAGGGGGATGACGTCCAACAGCAGCAGCTCGTCGGTACCCTTGTTGCCGACCAGGATGTCCGCTTGGAGGGCGGCACCGACGGCGACCACCCGGTCGGGGTCGATCTCCACCAGCGGTGGCGTGCCGAAGAGCGCGCCTACCCGTTCGCGCACCCGGGGCACGCGCGTGGAGCCGCCGACCATGACTACATCCTGCACTTGGTCCGGCCGCAGCCCGGCATCCCGCAGACACCGGCGGCAGGCCACGACCGTCTTGGCGATGAGCGGATCCACCAGGGTCTCGAAGGTCGTCCGATCCAGCTCGCCCTGCCACCGGGTTCCGGTGGGCAGCTCAATGCGAAAGGGTACTCGCTCCACCGTGCTCAACGCCTCCTTGGCGACGCAGGCATCGCGCAGCAACCGACGCAGGATGCTGGGAGAGGCATCGTCCGCGATGCCGGCCTGTTCCATGATCCAGCGCGCGACCGCGCGATCCAGATCATCGCCGCCGAGGGCGGAATCACCGCCCGTGGCCAGTACCTCGAACACCCCCCGCTGCAGGCGTAGGATAGAGATGTCGAAGGTACCGCCGCCGAGATCGTAGACGGCGTGGATTCCTTCGGCCTGCCGGTCCAGACCATAAGCCACCGCCGCGGCGGTGGGTTCGTTCAGGAGCCGGAGCACCTGGGGCCCCGCCAGGCGGGCGGCATCCTTGGTCGCCTGGCGTTGGGCCTCGTCGAAATAGGCGGGGACCGTGATGACGACCCCGGAGAGCTCCCCCCCCAAAGCCGACTCCGCCCTGGCGGCAAGCACCTTGAGAATCTCCGCCGAGACTTCTGCCGGGCTGAAATCCCCTCGGCGGGTACGAATACGCGGGACGGCGGTATCCGCCCGGACGAACTGATAGGGCAGTCGGTTACCCAGGTGTTTGACGTCGTCCAGCCCCCGACCGATGAGGCGCTTGGCGGAGGCGACCGTGTTCAGGGGATCAGCCACGGCGGTGGCCTTTGCCTCTTCGCCGACGATCACTGCCTCCTCGCCGAAATGCACCACGGACGGCAGCAAGTGGCGCCCCTCCTCGTCCGGCAGGGTAGCGGGAGAGCCGCTGCGCACGGTAGCGACCAGTGAATTGGTCGTCCCCAGGTCAATACCCGCCGCCAAGCGGTGCTGGTGCGACGCGGCGGATTGGCCCGGTTCCGAGATCTGTAGCAGTGCCATGGTGCCTAAGGTCAGAAAACCTCGTCGTTTGAGTCAGAAAGAGACCGCCGAAGCTATGCTCGATTGGTAGTAGTGATTAAGCGGGTTTGGGTGTGAAATGGAACCCCAAGGGATGTTCAGGATCGCTGAGAAACGCCTGACGAGACGCGGCATTGCGTAGAATCCCGCAGCGTCCTTTGCGGCCGAGATCGCCTTCAAAGCCGATGTGCTCTGCCACCAAGAGGACCGCCGACTCGGAGTAGTGGGTGTTGAGGTTGTCCATCGCCAGGTGCATTCGTGGTTGTTGCACGAATGCCGCGAGATGGGCGGCGAAATCCTCCTCGGTGCGCGTTTCGCCGATGTCTGCACTCGCCGCGCCGGTGGCGACATTGAAGCTAGCGATGAGGGTACAGGTGCCGTGGCGGGTGTACTCGAACTCGCGCCGTTCGACGCGCCCGGGCCTGACGGGCAAGGTCGGGGCGATGCATTCGAGGGCCTGGATGCCGGTCATCTCGTCGATGCTGAAGGTTGGGATACCAGCGGCGGCACGTCAAAGCGGCTTTCAGGGGGCGCTAACGCGACCCCAACGATTTGCTATGCGACTCGGGCCACGGGATCGCGCTTTTCCCTTGATGTACCCAACCACTTGCGACACTGCATACTTTGCTGGGATCGAAATCAGCATATGAGCATGGTCAGGCATCAGGTGCCCTTCTTCGATCCAGCTCTCTCGCTGTCGAGCCAACTCGTGGAAAACTTCCACGAGTTGGCGTCGCAATTGCTCGTACAAGATCCGGCGCCGACATTTCGGAATAAAAACCACATGGTATTTACACTCCCGCTTGGAGTGGCTTAAGCCTTTGGCTTCGTCCATCGGGACCTCCTCTCACTCGTGTGCTCGGCGGCTCACGAGCGGAGTGTCCCAGATGGACTCTCAAAAATGTCAAACCCTTCCTGTCTCGTGCCAAACTCTTGCTGTATAAGAGTGCGCTCACGAGAGTGCCTCTAGTCGGGACGGCTTCCCGCAAACGTCAAACTGTTGCTGTCTCCACGGCATAGCCGGGGGGTTTCCCATTACTGTTTAAGTAAAGATTACGAACGCAAGCCAACTTCGAGTGAAGCTCAGGTTTACTTCGCATCAAGTCGCTTGCTTCTCCGGCAGATCTGTAATGACCAGACGCCCTATAAAATGACCGTGGGGTGATTTTCTAGTAACTTATGTCTTTTTAGACAGCCTCTAAAAGATTTCTTGTCCTCCGCGGAATTTGCCGACCTCGCCCGCATCCATCCCAGGTAGTTCTTAACATGTAGTGATAATTTTCTTCTGAACCGTTTTCTTCTTCAATCTACCCGCAGAGCGGGTAATGTGAGGCATATGATATGCATACATTAACTGTCAACATGTCAGGTTACGAGTTATAATTCAGGGATCATGTATTAGCATGAGTTAACGGTTGAGGAAAGCATAATGGAATGTCCAACCTGAAATTCAAGGCATACCACAAAAAATGGATCCATTCACGCTGGGAAACAAAAATATGTGTGCAAAGACTGTGGCAGACAATTTGTCGAAAATCCTCAGAATAAAAGAGTCCCGCAACAGTTATGGGATATGGTAGACAAGTTGCTTTTGGAGAAGATTTCAATCGCTGGAATTTCAACAGGGACCGAGGTTTCAGAACCTTGGCTGCGACAGTATATCAATCGGAAGTATGAGCATGTACCCCAACAAATCGATATCTCAAAAAAAGGGGTGCTTAACAGTAGAATGCGATGAAATGTGGTCTTTTGTCGGGCTCAAGCGCAACAAGCAATGGATTTGGTTAGCAATTGACAGCTGAATCCATTTAATCTATCACTTCAAAAATCACCACTACCGATTTTTGTTGACATAGAGCTGTTTTCTATCCGGCCCGATGGGTTGAATAGCCGACCCCATGGATATATCAGTCAAAGTGCCGCCGGCTCGATTGAGGCCGGCTCGATTGAGCACTCGACTTCCCGTCCCTCCCAGGGCGAGCACCGTGCGCGATAGAGCACGAAGCTGGTGTGCCCAGCTCGGTGCTTCGCCTCTCGCAGCAGCCGCAGGGAGACCGCGTCCAGTTCCTCTCCGATGGCTACTTCGAGGCTCGGGTACACCTGCTCATAGTAGAGGGCGTCCGGCTCGACTAGGAGGATCGCTTCCGCGTTTTGAGCAGGTTCCAGCGCGAGTGTCAGCTGCAGCTCCTGGCCAGGTCGCAGCCGGGTATCCGACACCTCCGTCCAGCCGGTGTCCGGATTCCAGTAAAGTCGACGCTGAATAATGTGCTCCAGTCCGGCACTCCCCCTGCTGCGCAGCACCACCCGGATGCGGGGAGTCGCGTAGGTCGGCAGCGCATGACCGGCCCCGACGTTGCGCGCTCGAAGCTCGACCCCCCTGCGCCGACGCCGGACGTCTACCCGCAATGCCTTGCGGCTCATCCCCGGATCATGAATGCCCTTGAACTCATGACTGCCGCCGGGCATGTGGCAACTCTGGCAACCGACGCCTGCCGGCGCATAAGGAGAGGCGCGCCATTCCTGCTCGGTGTTTTCTAAGAGCTTACCGTTTACCCGCTCGCCCCAGTCCGGAAACTGGTGGCACGGGGAACAGAACGCCGAATCCTTGAACAAGGGAAGCGCTTCAACCCGAGCATGGGGCGTAATCGACTTGGATCCGGGGCCGTAACGGCGATGGCGTCGCACATGGCAGGCCACACAATCGACCCCGTTCAGTGACCGCACCTCACCCGCGTCAGCGGCAAAAAACAGGGCCTGTTGCTCACTCCCCGGGGCATGACAATTCAGGCATGAAACCTGGGTTTCCAGGTCGAATGCCGGAAGCTGCCCCAGTACCCCCCCACGGGTGGCATGGGCATGCAGCGAGGACGACCACTCGCGGAATTGCCTGTGGTGACACACCCCACAGGCCGCCGGGGAAAGATCCTTGGCCGGCTCGGCATAGTCATCGGGTGCGAGCCCTTGGGAGGGGACCGGGAGCGTCCAGTACTCATCGGACGCAAATACGGCGGAGAAGACCCCGCAGACCAAGCAGGCGAAAACCCTCACCCCGTAGGAACGGCGCATATCCCGGTTGTTCTCTTGCAAGTGTATCCACCTGCCTTCCGAGCCATGAGGGTCCCCTCTTCTTTTAACGCTTAACTTAATGGCGTTGGGACATAGCCTCCCTACCGCACTATTGCAATCAACAGGACTACCAGCCCCACGATTAGTGCCAGCGGCAGCACTACTGCCTGCCAGTCTCCTTTCTGCGCCTTGGGGCCATGCTCCTGCCAGTGTCGGTAGGCCCTCCAGGCATAAAAGACCATCATACCCATGACCGCGGCCGCGACGATCTTGAGAAACAGGTCCATCGGCTCATCCCCGGTTTGAAAAAGAAAAAACCCGGCGCAGGGCCGGGGTCGCTCACAGGTTGCGGATCAGCGCGTCAGTCATCGCCCATGATGCCGAGAATCTGGAGTAGACTGATGAAGATGTTGAAGATGCTCAGATACAACCCGTAGGTGGCCATGATGTAGTTGGTCTCGCCACCGTTGATGATCCGGCTGGTATCGTAGAGGATGAACCCGCTCATGATCAGGATGATGGCGCCGGAAATGGCCAGAGACAGGGCGGGCATAGCCAGGAAGATATTCGCAATGGCGACAATGAAGACGACCATGACGCCGGCGAACAGAAATCCGCCCATGAAGCTGAAGTCCCGCTTGCTGGTCAGGGCATAGCCGGAAAGACCCAGGAAGATCAGCCCCGTCCCCGCGAAGGCCGTCCCGATGATCTGGGGTCCCTTCGGCAGGGCGAGATACAGGTTCAGGATAGCGCCGAGCCCGAATCCGAGCAGGCCGGTGATCAGAAATATTATGCCGATGCCGCTGCCGGAGTCGGCGGTCCGCGGCAATACGAATATACCGAGCACCATGGCGCCGATGACCGAGACCAGATACATCCAGCTCGGAACCGCCAATACGATGGACAGGCCGGCCATCAGGGCGCTGAAGACCAGGGTGGCGGAAAGCAGCAGGTAGGTGTTCTTCAACACCTTGTTCGCGGCGACCGCGTGCTCGGCGCCGCGTACGATAGTGTAATCGGTGTTAGGCATGGATTTTCTCACTCCTCTGGTTCAAGCAACCTCGTATCTGTTTCGCGGACATGGCCCAGGGTCGAACCCGCACGTCCGAAGCATACCGCAGCCATGCCAAACTTCAAGTGACTTTGGGCGACCGGCGGAAAACGGCACACCGCTGCCGGAAATCACCTTGCATTGGTCTGGAGCCATACTTCCGGTATCCTGTTAGAGGAAATTTGGGGCGATCGGTTCTGATACAAGATATGCCCTGGGAGAGGTGGCTGAGCGGCCGAAAGCGGCGGTCTTGAAAACCGCTGACCCGCAAGGGTCCGGGGGTTCGAATCCCTCCCTCTCCGCCAAGTAACAATCTCCCGGCAAAGCCGTGGGCTTTCGTTTGTGAGCCGCTCAAAGCGGCTTTCAGCGGGCGCTAACGCGACCCCAACTCTGCTGGCCCGCTTCTCACGCCTGTATGATGTCCTTAACGGCCTGGCGATCGAGGCCGATCGAATCCCGCCAGGTCGGCGAGCGCGTGCGAGCGCGTGCTTGCTGGTGAGTATTTGGCCACGACCCGGGCCAATGATCTGATCTTATATGACCGCGGCTATTATCTGGCCTTCTGGCTGTGTTAGACGTATAGATTGGCGACCGATCCCATCCCGCTACGCTGGCCTCAGCGCCCACGCCGTGAAGCAGGATTTCTACGCCAAGCTCTTCGTGCTCAACCTCACGGCAGTCCTTTCCTGGGTCGCTCAAGCCATCGCCGATCGTCTCTACCGCGACCGTCAGCACACCTACTGGGTGAATTTCGCCCAGGCGCTCTCCAAGAGAAAGGATAATCTGGCTCGGTTGTTCGTCTCCAATTCCTCACGGCAACTGCTCACCGCATTAATACTCGCGGTGGCGACAAGCGTCGAAGCCGTCCGACCGGACCGCTCTTACCCGCGAAAGATCAAGCCCGCCAAGCTCCACCCCTTCCATCCCAACTACAAGCGCTGCATGGTGCTTTGGCCGCAAACCATCGCGGCAGGGCACGCGACCAATTTACAGTGTAGCGATTAGATTATCGCTCGAATGCTTCCTGCACGCAAGTGGTTAGCAACCAGATATTAGGAGGTATCTATGCCTTGCGTGTATGTACTGATTGATCGCCGCGGTCCTGACGTTTGTCGCGACCATTCTGCAAATGTGGATATCCGTATCCCTGCAAACTGCCGAATCCAGCGTCCGCCGTATCGCGCTGCCCGCTATCTGGCGGGACTTGACAACCAGGTATTTTCCCCAGCCTCGCCGGGGCCCCATTGAGATGGATACCTGCACCTCGAAAACTTTGTTGGAGGAATCATAAACGAGCTCACGCTGGAAACTGTCCGGATGGAGGCAGCGTCGCTGGAGACCCACCGCGGCGGTCAAATTAACTCTGCCGCTGGTGGTGGCCCGCTTCGATCAGGAATCACTGCTCAAGAAATTCACCGTATCCAGCCTCGATGTGCCCCATACAGCCTAATCGGCGGGACCATCTTCAGAAAATCGGACCAGGGCCGCATCCTGGATACTGCCGATGTGCGCAACGCCACCAGGCTGTTTGGCCTCTGCCCGACCGCACTGGTGTTCGGTCTGTGGGATTCCACCGAGCCGCGCGGGGGCTTGGGCGCCAAATTCCAGCGGGCCATCGTCTCCAAGATGACGGGGTACAAAGCGTCCGAGGCGCGAAGGCCAAAGGCCGGCTCGATCCCCGGCTCGATCCTGCCCAGATCTCGTCACATGTCACGATTTATGAAGCCGACAACAATCTTGGATATACACTTGATGAGGATGCCGCGCTGAAGGACAAGGGCGGTAAGCCGAAGCTGTAGGGCAAACCGGGCAATCCGTCGAAGGCTAACCATAGCAACGTCACGCCAAGCATTGATACTGAGGGTGGCTTCCCTGTCAACGGATCTCCGCTCCCGCTGTCAACTCTTTCCCACCGCCCAAGGGTCCTGGGAGCTGCTCGATGAGCCCGGCGCGGAACTGCGGACCTTCGGCCTGCCGTCGGACAATACCACCCAGCCTCTGAACGAAGCGGTGACGGCCGCGCGTGCGGAGGGGTTACCCTATCGCCGCCTCGGACGCTACATCACGCATCACCGGCTACGGAAACCGACCGCCCGTCAGCTATGTGCCGGTGAACGACACGCGTAGGCACAAGCTCTTGGCAAGCACGGATTTGAGCAAGCTCAAAGACGCGGGCCTGGACCTGCTGCCCGAGCACCGTGGCCGCCAGGCGCGCCAGTTCCCGGTCGCTATTTCCCGGATGAAAGGTTGTCGGCCTGGCGGCTGCGGATCACCTCGTCCGGGTGCCTGAACTACCTGTACGAGCGCTGCAACCGCGATGTCGTGATCAGAGCACGCGGAGCTTCAGGCCCGGATAAAGGCCACCAGAGGCAAGGAGAAGAAGCTACTCAAAGCCCAAATCGAGGGAAATTTTGGAGAGGCAACGCCGGTCAGCCTGCGCCTCGATAGTCAAGGCGACGTCATTCCCGAATGGGTCTGTGCCCACGCGCCGGACGGCTTGCCCGCGACCCGGCCCCACCTCGCCTGGGTGCCGCTCCCCCTTGTCGATGCAGAGCACGCGGACGGCCACATCATGGGCGCGGCATGATTCTGCCCCGCGACAAAGATGCCTGTGAGCGCATCCACCTACCGCGACCGGAGCGCGTCAGGATGGTCGTCTCACAAGAGTCCCAATACTGCCTTCAGGCTCTTTTCCACCGCGGCCATTTCAGCCGGCGTGAGGGTAGTCAAAGGCCCCTCTCCAATGTGGGCACGGTTCAAGGTTCGGGGTTGGTCCGTTATCACTTGGCAGGGCTTGAGCAGTCGGTCTCGTGCCGGTACTTGCACGCGCTAGATTTTGAAGGTCGGGTAAACCTTGGTGGTCATGGGCAACACGACAACCATGGGCGTGATATCTCTACCGAGCCCATCGGCCTACATGATAACGGCAGGCCGGATCTTGCCGATCTCCCGGCCGCGCGGAGGATTGAGATTCGCCGTCCAGACTTCTCCCCGGCGCATCACCTCCACCACTTGTCGCCGGATTCTTCCGGCCAGGGTTCGCCGGGACGACGACCCTCTGCAATGTCCAGCGCCTCATTGTCGAGGGGCAGGAATTCTTCAGCGATTGCTATCGCTTCACGTCGGATTTCAGGATCGCTGTACCCCTGCCTCGCCTCGGCGACCATTGTCGCCATAAACCGTTCCCGCTCGCGCCGGTGCAGGAATTCGTGCAACGCCTCGCGCACCAACTCGGACCGCGGCTTGTGTTCGAGAGCTTGGCTGCCCTCGCCAAGCGTTGTTCCAGCCCTTCTGTCAATCGCAAACTCATGAACCCATAGCCTGGACCTCGCGATACGAATTTGTGCTACCTAATATAGCACACTGTGGAAGACAAATAGGATTCGAGTTACGAACGCCGGTACAAGATGGACGACGTGCACCAAGACCTCCCCCCGGATCCAGGGCGAGCACGTATAAATTCTAACCAAACATGACCTTAGCGCGGTAGTCGTCGTCCCAAGTGGCCTGGCGTCGCTATTGCCGTCATGATGGCTGGTGCATTCCCTTTGCGAATGCGGCTGGTGTCTTCCAGGAACACCACGTCAAGTCGCTAGTGAAGCCGATTTTCCACCCCCCAGTGTCCCCGCACGGCGTGCGCGAAACGCTGCCCATCGGCCAGGATCGCGTTCACAAAAATGCGCTGAACCTGAAAGCCGCGCCAGCAGCGCACGACTTGCTTACGGCGGTCGAAGTCTTGAAGCGGATGAACGCCTGCCAGGCGCGCAAGATGCCGCACGACGCACCGACATCTTTCGTGCGCCAGCGCTGGGAGAAGTTCGTACGCGTCGAGGACGGACTGGATAAGCGATTCTACGAGCTGTACGTGCTGTCCGAGCTGAAGAACGCGCTACGCTCGGGCGACATCTAGGTACAGGTCTCACGCCAGTTCAAGGACTTCGAGGACTACCTGCTGCCACCGTCACGCCTTGCCACGCAGCGCGAGCAACGCGAGCTCAGCCTGGCAGTCGAGACTGACTGCGAGCGCTATCCGGATGCGCGACTCGCCGTACTGCAAGATTAATTGGCGACCGTGGAACGCCCGAGCTGCCGACGCAGCAATTACCACCACCGGCCGGCTCAAGATCACGCCGCTCGACAAGGCCATGCCGGACGAGGCAGAAGCGCTGATGCAGCGGGCACACCACCAGTTGCCCCATCTGAAGATCACCGAGTTGCTGCTGGAGGTCGATGACTGGACCGGGTTCACCGGCCACTTCCAGCACCTCAAGAGCGGCACGGCCGTTGATGACCGGCATCTTCTGCTGGCCGGCCATCCTGGCCGACGCCATTAACTTGGGTCTATCCAAGGTGGCCGAGTTTTGTCCCGGCACGACCTACGCCAAGTTGACCTGGTTGCAGGCATGGCATATCCGTGACGAAACCTATTCATCTGCGCTGGCTGAGCTGGTCAACGCCCAGTTTCGCTAGCCGTTCGCCGCCTACTGGAGCGATGGCGCCACCTCTTCGTCAGACGGGCAAAACTTCAAGCCCGGCGGCCGGGGACAGCTCGCCGGGCCAATCAATCTGAAGAATGCCACGGTGCGTGATGCCACCTGACCGGCGACTACATCTAGCAGGCTAGCTATTCCGCGGCTGCTCGCCGCGGCTTCATTGAAGCAAAATATTCATCATTCTATTCCGCGGCTCTTTGCCGCGGCCTCATTGAAGCTTTCGCTACCACGTACAGGCGGGCATGCCTGCGCTACTTCCACGCCACGGCCCTCTTCGTACATCATCGCCAGGGTGGTCTGAGAACCCGCGAGGCCCTGCTCGGCGGCCTTGGTGAACCAATGCACCGCTTGTGCCGAATCCTTTTCCGTGCACTCACCCTCCATATACATGAAACCAAGCCCGTGCTGGGCGATGTCTAATCCCGCCTCGGCAGCGGCCTTCATGTATTTGAAAGCCAGGGGGTGATTTTCGTGCATGCCCAGACCATTCTGGGCCATGATGGCCATGCGGTATTGGGCCTGGGGGTTGCCCGCATCCGCCAGTGGGGAGAGCAGGCCGGCGGCAACGGAGAAATGCCTGGACTCGAAGGCGGCGATACCGCTCCCGAGTTCCATGTCGAATTCTGTCAGCTCGTTATTCATCGCAGTCGGATCGATTTCGTTTTCAAGGTCTTTCACAAATGAGGCCGGGAATCCGAAATCGTAATTGATTAGCAACCCAGGATCGCGAAGGGTAGGCGTAATTAGAGGTCCGTGGGATACGGATGTGATCATATCTGACGTATGAGGAATTGAGCATAACGAGTTGAAAAGGCGAATCCGCAGGCGTGTCGTTTCCCGACATGAGCGAAGCGGAACTGTCAGAGCTGAGCGTCCAAGACGCTTATCGCACTTGTCATGGAGCTGCGAGAACAAAACGCGCGCGGCTGGCCGCGGAAATCGCTGCGGCGCCGCCTCGAAGAGAAAGAACGTTCCTCCAAGCGGCAAGCCGCGCCTTTCTCCAAGGGTGAGAAGAAAGCGAACCCAAAGAAGCCGGGACGGAAACCCGGCGAGGGTAAGTTCAGCCGCCGCGATCTACCAACCGAAGAAGAATAAACCTATAGTAAAAACAGCAACCTAGGATTAAAATCCTCGACGCCTCAAACTCACTCGACAGGTGCTATAGTGATATTCCGTCGAGCTACGTTGCTTTTTTTCCGAATACATTCTTTGAATTTTCTGAGAACTCTTGAAAACATTAGAATTACTATCAAGTAGTATTATGTTTGACCAAAAGGAAAAAATGATCTTTTCGAATCTCCTGCTGTTATTTTTCAGAGTCTTTGTTAGGCATAATTCATCCACATCATTCTGCCGTTGGCAGGTAGCGCCATGGACAACCGGCTTTATTCAGATAAAAAATCGCATTCAGGATTTCGCGAAGATCGGTCGTTCGTGGGCGTCCAGTGGTATAGGGTTCAGGCTCATCATCAATGAAATTGATCGGGTACCTGATAGGAGATTGATTCTTCTCAAGAGTCATAGTGGAATCCGAAATAAAAGCACTCACAGTGATTATACCACCAGAAAATCTGGTTCTTTATCGTTGATAATCAATAAGTTGGTTTTTAGACAGCCTCTAAAAGTTGTTCATTAGTTTGGTTGTCTAATCTGTCTTCCTCTTCTTCAACTTTTCTCAAAAAGAACTCGCATGCATCCCTATTTATAATAGCACCACTCAGATTGCCATCCGGACCCAAGATTCCAATATCCTCATCTATCGGATTTTGCTCATTTATAAGGTTGACCAATTCAGGACCAATCTTATTTACATCAATAGTTATCATTTGAACACGAATCCCAATTCGTGTTTATTCGTGTCTGCCTTCGTGGTTCTCCGATACGGTTCGCTACACTGCCGCATCCTCAACGGGCACCCGCAAGGGGTGCCCCTACGCACCTTTATGGTTCTACCCCCCCAATCAAACCTTCACCACATGATGGTCCACCGCATCCCGATCGGCGAGGGATTCCGGGAGGAACTGGAGCACCCGGATACCGATGGCGGTAATTAATAGCGCCACGGCTACCCCACCGACGCCGAGCAGTATTTCAGGCAGGCTGGGGGCATAGGCAGCCGCAACACCGCCGACGCCGTCGTAGAAGCCGGATTCGAGGATGGTTTTTCCGGGGAAGAGCTGCATGGGAAAAGCCTGGCCGCCGATGATGATGACGTACATGCTGGCGAGGCCCCCAAGCACGACCAGGCCGCAGGCGGAGGCGATCCAGGCGCGGCTCTTGCTTAGCTCCGGATGGAAGAAGATACCGAGTGGAAACAGGCTGCCGGCGAGGATCCAAACGAACCAGAAGAGGCTGGTGTAGATGCCTCCGTCTATCAGATAGAAGGCGACGAGGTCGTAGTTCTTGGCGCCGTAGAGCTTGGTCAGGAAGTAGATCAACACCAGGAAGAGGACGGCGCCGATAAAGATTCCGAGCAGGTTGCGAAGTCGGAAGAGTACGAATTTACCAATGGGGCGGTCGTCCCGGTCGAAGGCGAACAGGAGCACGAGTAGGAAGATTGCCAGGCCGTAGGCGAAGGACATGGCGATGAAGAGGGGGGCCATGACGGCGGTGTCGTAGGCTTGGCGCGCGACCAGGAAGCCGAAGATGGAGCCAGTACCAGTAGTGAGGGCCAACCGCCATACAAAGGCGACAAAACCCACCGGCTTGGTGTAGGGGTTGGCTTTGTATTCGGCCATGGTCCAGAGGTAGGCGATGACGATGACCATGAAGCCTGTATAAAGAAAGATGTTCCAGGCGAAGATGGAGCGGAAGTTGTAGGTGGTCATGGCGACCACCAGGCGATCGGGACGGCCCAGGTCGAGTACCAATACCAGCAGCCCGCCGGCCAACAGGGCGACCGCCAACAGGCCCGAGAGGCGCGCCAGGGGTTTGTAGATGGTCTTGCCGAAGACGCTGCCGATGGAGGCTACGTTGAGGGTGCCGGAGGCGGCGACGATGAGGAATACGGCGAACACGTGGGGGGTGCCCCAAACTACCTGGTTGGACATGCCGGTTACCCAATGGCCTTCGTGTTCCATGTAGGCGAAGGCGAGTCCGCCTAGACCGGCGACGATGGCGAGGATGGCGAGCAGGCCCCAGTAGCGTTGGGGTGCAAGCCTCCACTCCCGATAGACAATTCGTTTCATGTCACCATCTCCGATGGGAATTACTCTATTGCCGCAAATGAACGCGACTTAACAACCACCAGCTAAAGCCGGTGGGTTAGTACTACGGAGTGAAAGTCCGGATACGGGTCAGTAGACCCGTTTAGGGCTCGCTACTCGGTGGCGCCGAGACAAACAGATGCGCGTGGTCTCTGCTCACGATACCTTTGAGAATCTCTTATCTCAAACGCCTGACAGGTTTGGCGAATCGGCTCCCTCACCTTCAGACCCACGTCACCCTTAAGTACCTGATGCCGATATTTTTTAACAAATACAAAGTGATACTGTATCTTATATACGGTATGACTGCCGTACCGACAGGCCATCCGTGCCGCCTTATATCGTGCAAAGGGTTCGTGTCGCAGATAAACCTGATCACCTAAAAGCGATGATCTTAACCTTGTCTCGGAACGAATAAACGCAAATCGATCGCAAAAGATTACATTATCTTTTTTGTCCGCAGATTACGCAGACTTCCACAGATTGTTTCGTTTTTAATCTGCGGATAGATCGAAGCGACCGGATCATTTTTCCCATGCTCAATCCGAACTTCGGCGGCCGCTTCGGTTAAGACACGCGGGTTAAACACCGGCATAGCGCACGCCGGTGTCGAGGGCGAGGTTCTCTCGGATCTGGCGGCTCGGCAGGGCTGCGAGGGCTTTCATAAGGGGTCCTTCGAGGTCCTTGAGGTCGCCGAACAGGATCGCGCCTTGCCCTTGGGCCTCACAGGCATCGGCGCAGGCGGTGGAGGGTTTCCCGTTGTCCCGGCGGTGTACGCACAGGTTGCAGCTTTCGACGCAGCCTTTACCGCGGGGGGCGTGGGTGAGCTTGGTGTCCACGACTTTGTGGATGAAGGAGCGCGCCTTGTAGGGGCAGGCCATCATGCAGTAGCGGCAGCCGATGCAGGTGTGCCGGTCTACCATGACGATGCCGTCGGCCCGCTTGAAGGAGGCGCCGGTAGGGCAGACGTCCACGCAGGGCGGGTGCTCACAATGCTGGCACATCATAGGCAGCCGGCTCTCGTGTCCGGTCAGTTCGTCCTTTACTTTGACGATGCGAATCCATTTGGCCGCCTGGCGGTCCCATTTGCCAGTGTCTTCACCTTCCGGTTTTTCCTGGAGGTCGAGGCCGTTCTCCCGGTTGCAGGCGGTGACGCAGGCATCGCAGCCGTCTGCACACTTAGTGCTGTCGATCAGCATGCCCCAGCGCGTTGCGTCGGTGACTGCCTCGGACCGAGGGTCGGCAACGGCCAGGCGATGCAGCACCACGCCGGGTGCCAAGGTAGCGGTGGTCACGGCGGCAGCGGCACCGAGAAATCCGCGCCGTGAGGTGTCAATCCGTTCTTTGTGTTGATTCCTAGTCACTCGCCTACCCTCCGCTCGACCTCACGCGCGCCGTCTACTGCTTCCGGTCCCCCGGTTGACAGGCCGACCCTGTGCCCGCTCCCCGGCAGGGTCTGGTCCCCGGTCTCGGCGGTCGGCTGCATGGGTATGCTGGCGTGGCATCCGAAGCAGTTTATACCCACGGCCGCGAATTCGTGGCAGGCAATGCAGAACTGGCCTTCGGCATTGACCGGGACGGGGGTGTTGTCGGCATCGTAGCGCGCATGGCATTCGATGCAACCGGCTAGGCTATGCTTGGTGGAGCGAATGCCGTTGTGAACTGTCTCGTCACGCTGGTGCTTGATCACCTCCATGTGATTGCGGCGCATGAAATCGGTGGGTTCCACACAGCTGTCGAGCTGCGCGGCCTCCGAGCCTTCGATCACGTAGGAACCTTCACCGACGGCCTGCACGGCCAGGGTATAGAAGAGCATCCCGGTCAAGCCAATCCAGCCGAGGCTGTCTCTGACTCGTTTTTTGGCTCGTTCCTCCCAGGCTCCGGCGCCTGTCTGCTGCCTCCTGGACGGGACAGGCAAGTGGGAATGACCTTGTGGCTGCTCCAACGGCCAAGGTTTCATGACGCCGGAGCCCCGAGCTCCCTCCCATGTCGGGACAGGTTTGCTCCCACGCCAGCGCGTAGGAACCGGAGACGGTGGCAGGTAAATTTTAGATGGGAACATATTCGACCCCCTCTCCCCAAGCCCTTTCGCTACGCTCAGCGTAGGCCCTTTCCCGGGTAGCGCAGGCGTCCCGCCTGCCATTTGCCGATGCCCATTTGTAGACGGGATGCCTGCGCTACGGGGAGAGGGGCTTTTTGTGCCGACGGGAACCGCCGTGTTGCTTGTTTCCGGTGCGGCCAAGGTTTCATGACGCTGGAGCATCGAGACCCCCCCTGTGTTGGGACAGGTTTGCTCCCACGCCGGAGCGTGGGAGCCAGAGAAGCGTCCGGACTTGCTCCCACGCTGAAGAGACTGTGAAAGAAGCGTAGGGGCCGGAGAGACAAAGGCTCTGACCATGGTTTCGCTCGTAGTTACTCACCTAGCCCCATCTTGATGTAACCGGTGGGGCACACGTCGGAGCAGATGTGGCAACCGATGCACTTGGCGTAGTCGGTAGCCACGTAGCGCCCGGTGGTATTTTCTCCCTTCTTGACCCGATAGACCGCATCCTGGGGGCAGAAGATGACGCAGTTGTCGCACTCGAAGCACATGCCGCAGCTCATGCACCGCTTGGCCTCATCGATGGTCTCTTCCTCGGACAGGCCGAGGAGGCGTTCGTGGAAGTGACCCAGTACCTCTTCGGCGGTGGGAACCTCTTCCTTGCGTTTGTTGCGGGCATGAAATGCGAAATGGCCCAAGAAGAGCTCGTCGTGGGGGATGACTTCCGCCCTGGAGCGGTCTTCGTAGTTGTGGATGGCCCAGTTGCCGTCGGAGGTGCCGCGCATATCGCCGCGCTCTTTCACGTCGAACTGCTCGGGGGCCAACCGGGCCTCTTCCATCTTTTTGAACAGGTCGAAGTGGTGCACATCCACCTTGGGGCGGCGGGCGTGGGACTTCTGCATTACATATTCGTTGATGGACTGGGCGGCGACCCAAGCCTGGCCAATGGCGGTGGTCAACAGGTGCGGGCGGATGATGTCGCCGGCCACGAAGTGGCCTGCCCGATCCGGTACCTGGTAGAACTTGTCGGCGTTGATGAGACCGCGCCCGTTATCGAAGTCTTCCAATCCCGTGAGGTCACCGCCCTGGCCGATGGCGGAGACGATGAGATCTGCCTCCAGAACGCGCTCGGTGCCTTCGGTGGGGATGGGCTTCATGCCGTCCATGGTGCAGTCGCAGACCTTGAGCGCCGTGGCGCGACCGCCTTCTCCCTTGATGACCTCCAGCGGCATGACGCCGTCCAGGATGGTCACGCCCTCGGTCAGGGCATCGTGGACCTCGTGCTCGGCGGCCATCATTTCAGCGCGCTTGAACAGGGAGGTCAAGGTGACCTCGGCGCCCTGGGCGGCGGCAGCCAGCGCGGTGTCATGGGCGACATAGCCGTCGTGGATGACAGACTCGGGACGCTCGGGGGGCTTAGTGTGTTCGATATGCCCCAGCCGCCGGGCGACCGAGACGACGTCGATGGAGGTATCGCCGCCGCCGATGCAGACGACCTTCTCGGCGGTCACCTTCATGCGACCTTCGTTGAAGGCCTTGAGGAAGGCGACGCCGGAAACGCAGTTGGGCGTGCCCTCCCAGCCGGGCACCGGCAGTCCGCGACCGCTCTGACACCCCAGGGCCCAGAGGACGGCGTCGTAGTCCTTCTCCAGCGCCGCGACCTTAACGTCGGTGCCGACCTTGGTATTCGTGCGGACCTCGACGCCCATGGCGATGATGCGGTCGATTTCCGCATCCAGCTCCTTGCGCGGCACGCGATAACCGGGGATGCCGTACCGAAACATGCCGCCGAGCTCGGCGTTGGCCTCGAAGACGGTGCAGGCATGACCCATGCGGAGCAACTGGTAGACGGCCGCCAGGCCAGCTGGTCCACCGCCGATGATGGCGACCTTTTTGCCGGTATCGGGGCCTGACTCGAATTTGTATCCCTGCTCGATGGCGTTGTCGCCGATGTACTGTTCGACGGAGTTGATACCGACGAAGTCTTCGAGTTCATTACGGTTACAGCCATCCTGACAGGGCGCGGGACAGACCCGGCCCATCATGGACGGGAAGGGATTGGCATCGGTGGAACGGCGAAAGGCGTATTCCTTCCAGTCCATTCCCTCCGGCGGCAGCTCTTGCTGACGGGCGATGGCCAGCCAGCCGCGGATATCTTCGCCGGACGGGCAACTGCCCTGGCACGGGGGCGTTTTGTGCACGTAGGTCGGACACTTGTGAGAGGTGTCCTGGACGAAGATCTTTTCGGTCAAGTCGTCCCAGGTGTGTATGCCGTCCTCGAACCTGCGCCAGGAAAGCTTGGTGGTCGTTGCGTCGCCGGTATTCGCCATTGATCGTTCTCCTAACCAGTAGAACTCTTAGAGTATTCTTTTTTGCCGCAAATGAACGCGAATGAACGCAAATCGGTTGCAAAAGATTATATTGTTTTTTCGTCCGCAGATTACGCAGATTTTCACAGATTGTTTCGTTTTTATCCACGAGAATCTGCGCCACCTATGGATCGATTGAAGCCGACGGATCATTTTCCCACACTCACCCTAAGCCTCGGCGGCTCCGCTTTTGCTGCTAATGAACACAAAACAGCATTCCTAATTCCTCGTATGCCAAAAAAAGCTGGGGTTCGTAATATTTCTCAATTCCGCTTGCTTTAAGCATTAGGTCTAGATAACTTTAAGAATGGGTTTTTTTCAGTAGAGTAAGTATTCTATGCAAGCCTCCGTTTGACATATGACCGGAATGACTCAATGCCGTTGATATGGCGACTACCGCGGGCAAACTCATGCATCACCATGATGCACCCGGAAATGCTTTTTGTAGCCCATGTCCACCAGCCCGGTGTAGCCTCTCCAGCCGTCCGAGTGGATGCTGCTTCCAGCGCTACCCGACCCCGGATCGCTCTCTGTAGCTGCTTCTTGGAGGCGTCAGGGACGATTTCCATGTAACTTTCCCGTGGCGTTCCAGGATTCCGAAGACGATCGTTTTACCGCCCGCTCCGCGACCCTTTTTCCGCGAGCGCGGCGTGCGCCAAAATAGGATTCTTCGACTTCAACCTCAACCACACCCGATAGAGGTGATGAAGCGTTACAAACCTAGGCGATCCCGATTCGTAACTTCATGAATAGCTGATTAGTCGTCGGGCGGCTCCACTCAGCTCGGCGATTTCCGAGGCCGGCAAATCGGGCGCGAAATAGCGTATAATTGCTCTGAATCTAGCTTCCAAAATGTGTGAACGCCTGAAATACCTGCTCTTCCTTGCATAACATAACCTTATGCATACCCTGAAGATGCTAAAGCTATCCAGACCCTCGTTTTTTCATCTGCGAGAATCTGCGTAATCTGCGGATTCAAAACGTGACCGGAAGCCTATTCCGGTTGGCACAGCCCATCCTACCCCACCTCGGCGACCTCCTCTTCGCCTTCATCCTCGGTCTTCTGGCCGGTGAGGATGATGGCGTTGGATACCAATTGGTGGACGCTGACGACCTGATCCATCTCCATGCCGTAGAAGGGCAAGACCTTGGAGAATTGGCTCTTGCAGATGGCACAGATGGCGGCCAAGTGGGTTACGCCCTTTTCCTGGATCACATTGTTGAGCGCTTCCATCCGGGGCTTGGCGCCCTTGACCCGAATTTCCATGAGGTCGTCGGTGAGCAGGCCACCGCCCCCGCCGCAACAAAAGGTACGTTCGCGGATGGTTTCCTCGTCCATGTCGTAGAAGTGGTTGCAGGTGGCCTTGATGATGGCCCGCGGGATGTCGAACTGTCCCCCTGGCCAGTTTCCCATGCGCGAGGCGCGCGCTACATTGCAGGAGTCATGATAGGTTAGGACCAGGTCGTCATTCTGCGATTTGTCGAATTTGAGTTTGCCCGCCTGGATCAAATCGTAGGTGAACTCGCAGATATGCTGGGGCACGGGATAGTTCGGGTCGAGAAAATCCCAGGGACCAGCCAGGGTGTTGAGGAAGCTGTAGGCGACGCGCCAGGCATGGCCGCACTCGCCGAAGACGATGCGTTTGACGCCCAGATCTTGGGCAGCCTTGCGGATGCGCCGGGAGACGCGCCGCATGTTCTCGTAGGAGCCGATGAACATGCCGAAGTTGGCGGCCTCGGAGGCGTGGGAGCTAAGGGTCCAGGATACGCCTGCTTCGTGGAACACTTTGCCGTAGCCGATCAGACCGTCCACGTGGGGCTCGGCGAAGAAGTCCGCGGAGGGTGTGACCAATAGGATTTCCGCCCCTTCCTGGTCCAGGGGATACTTGACCGCCACGCCGGTGTCGTCCTCTACGTCCTCTTCCAGCCCCTCCAGGGTGTCTTCCAATGCCGGACCGGGCAACCCCAAGTTGTTGCCGACCTTGTAGACCTTGCCGATGATTTCGTTACAGTATTTCTGGCCCATTCCGATGCTGTCCATGATCTCGCGCGCGGCCATGGAGATTTCCGCGGTGTCGATGCCGTAGGGACAGAACACGGAGCAGCGGCGGCATTGGGAGCACTGGTGGAAGTAGCTGTACCAGTCGTCCAGTAGCTCGCGGGTCAGATCCTGGGCGCCCACCAGCTTGGGGAACCATTTGCCGGCCGGCGTAAAGTAACGGCGGTAGATGGCACGCATCAGGTCCTGACGACCTACCGGCATGTTCTTGGGGTCGTTAGTACCCAGGTAGTAGTGGCACTTGTCGGTGCAGGAGCCACACTTGACACAGGCATCCAGGTAGACGCGCAGGGAACGATACTTGCCGAGCAACTCCCCCATCTTGGCGACGGCTTTCTGCTCCCAGTCGTCGACCAAGTCTCCAGGGAAGCCGAGAGGTTCCTGGAACTCGGGCTTGGAAACGAAGGGGCTACTGTGCCCCATCACGCCCGGCTCGATGGCCGGTATTTCCGGGTACTGCTTGAGCTCGGGTACGTTGAAATCTGCTTTTGCCATGTTCCTATCTCGTCAGCGGATGCCGCAACGCGTGCCCACTACTACAACAGTGGCGAAGTACCGATAACATCGGTTTGGTTCTTCCATTGGGAATTCTTTTTTGCCGCAAATGAACGCGAATAAAAGCAAATTGGTCGAAATCGACTCACTGCCATCGACGGTTTTCAATCCGATCGCGTTCATTTGCGTCATTTGCGGCAAAATCCCCCATGGGGATCCTGCTAACTCAACGTTATCGTGGTAGTTGTAAAGCCATATGTATAGTAGGTCCTGGTCACTGCTCAAGGCCCTTGGCCCAGGGTGCGAGATGCCGCCGCTCGCGGGGGTTGTCCACCTGGTTGCGGGTGGGGCTGAAGAACAATCCAGGGGCATGCAACAGCTTGCTGAACGGGAAGACGATCATGAGGGCCGCTACCAACAGCAGGTGCAGGAGCAACAGAGGATCCGCTGGCAGCGGGGAAAAGTCGAAGCTCATGAGACCGCGGAAAAACAGCTTGATGGAGACCACATCGACATGGATGACGTAGGTCATCGCCAGACCGGTGAGACCGATGAGGATCAGCAACGCGAGGAGCAGGCGGTCCGACGCCCCGGTGATGTAGTGTACCCGATCGACCAGAACCCGCCGCGCCCACAGACCGGCAAGCCCCCCGACCATGGCCATCCCCCCGTAGATGCCGAAGGGCTGGACCAGTTGAATCGGCAGCCAGACCGGTTCGATGAAATAGCGCAGGTGCCGCAGCAATACCAGTAAGAGCCCGAAATGGAAGATCCAGCCGAAGATCCAGATCCACTTGTTGCCTTTGAACAGGCTCTCGAAGAAAACGACCTCCCGCACCAGGCGCAAGCCGACGCCGGTGGTGGTAGTCGGCGCCGGTGTAGTCGGGATCTTCAAGGGTGCCGGCGTGCGTGCGTACTGCACGATCTTCCGAATCAGACCCCCCACCAGCACGGCGGCGGCGATGTAGAACAGGATGGCATATAGGACCGTCAGTAACGACATGTTCCCGCTACCTTAACAGTGGAAAGAGTGGATCCGTCGCAGGACTGGGGGACACGGACGCGCCCCCCCCGCACCACCAGCAGCGCCGTAAGCAAGGTTCGCACAACGCGGCAGCGGGGCAGCAAGCCCCGCTGCCTGGCCCCCCCCCATCGGCCGTGTAGGCATCAAGGGAGCCAGGGGACCGTCCGGTACCGGCGGCATGCCGTTCAGACGCAGCCCGTCGGTTTGGGAAGACCGGCATAGCGACAGGCCTGTTTGGCGGGACCATAGGGGAACAGGCCATACAGATATTTGCTGTTGCCCTTGTCCTTGCCCATCTTTTTGCCCACGGCCTTGGTCAGTACCCGCACCGCCGGAGCGATCTGATACTCTTCGTAATACTCGCGCAGGAAGTTGATAATGGCCCGATGCTCTTCCGTCAATTTCAGATCGTCTTCCTCGGCCATGACATCGGCCACTTCCGGGACCCAGTCGTTGATGTTGGCAAGGTAACCCTCCTCATCGGTTTCCAGGGTCTTACCGCTGACTTCGATAGGCATGATGATTCTCCTCTCGCTTGCAGATTGAAAACTACAACCAGGCCTGGACCTTGTCGTTGTTCGCCGCCAATTCCACGAAACCCGCGTAGTCTACGACTTTGACCCCCCCGATGATGCGATCTTCGGAGAACCCGCGGGCCGTAAGATCGGGGCCCAGGACATAAATCGATTGCTTAGCGAGCGCGGTCTTGAGCTCTTGCTCTGCACTCGTACCTTTCAGGACCGCGTAGACGCCGTCCTCGAACAGGAGCACGGGGTCACCCTGCTTGGCGAATTTGAGGCAGGATTCTAAGCTATTGCGCTCGAACGACGATTTGTTAACGGTGTGTAGAATGCTCATCAATCCCCTCCTTAGAAGCTGAAGATCACATCGGATTCTTCCATGATCTCGGAGACACGGGCGGCATCCACCACCTCGACGATGTTCTCGATCTCTTCCTCGGTTTCCCAGTCCTCCCAGGGGATCTGCACCAAGTCGTCCGGGGTCAATCCGCGGGCCGCGAGGGAATCCTTGTCCACGTAAATGTTTTTCACCTCGTAGTCGCCCAGGGTACGGTAGGTCGGCGAGAAGTTCTTCATGCCGATGCCGTCCGTATCCTGGCCCGTGGTGAGCTGATAGACCCCGTCGTCGAGGAACATCAGCCGCACTTCCTGATCGAAGGCGGCACCAATGAGCACGACTTCCAGGGACTCCCAGGCATAGATGGTGCCGTAGGGGGCCTTGCGGTTGAGGTACAGGAACTTCTTGACGGTTTCGGACATGGTGTACCCCCTTCAGTCGCCGAACACGACCAGCCGATCCGCCTGGATGGCCGCCTCGACCAATTGCCCCAGGCCGGAAATGCGGAACTTGGGATGGATGTTGGTGGCATCCTTACCGTTACGCTTGGCCTCGCCCTCGTCCACGATCCCGCGGCGCTGGGCGGCGGCGACGCACACCACCAACTCTGTCTGTACAGTCTCTTTGCCGTCTTCGTCCTTGGTGACCGATTGGATCTTGTACTGTTCGGCCAGCTCCGCCCACTGCTCGACGATGTTGCGGTCATCTTGGGGCGGCGTCGTCAGCCGGGTCCCGTTGTTGACCCCGTCATGGTAGAAGAAGACACGAAAGACTTCGTGTCCCTGCTCCAACGCCGCCTTCGTGAAGAAGTACGCCGAGTCGGACGCCTGGTGCTGGTAGGGTCCCTCGTTGATCTGGATTGCGAACTTCATAGCAACCTCGGTGTGGTTGGGCCCCGCCCCATCCTGCCCCGAGCGGGGAGCGTGGTGCGGGCTCCCACTCGTGGGTTTTAGAAGCGGATGTAGTTGGACGCATTGAAGCTGGCCCGGGCGCCGCGCCAGGTATCGATATGGTACTTGGTGAAAGGCAGCTCGACCTCTTCGAAGAACCGTGGCCAACCGATGCGCTCGATCCATTCGTTGATCCGTTCCCAAGCCCGAGCACCCTCTTTGTAGGCCTTGAGGATGCGCTTGACGATGGCGGTCGCCTCGGGCCAGCGCGGCGGGTTGTTGGGGATGCCGGCGGCGACCAGTTTCTGGAAGGTGGGCTTACCGCGGGCGTTGGAGTGATTGCCACCGACCCAGATGGCTAGCTTGGAATGCTCGGCATCATTGATCTGCATAGGCGGACAAGGCGGGTAGCAGGCGCCGCAGCAGATGCATTTGCGCTCATCGACCTCCAGAGAGGGTTTACCGTTGACCATGGCCGGACGGATGGCCGCTACCGGACAGCGGGCGACGACCGAGGGTCGCTCACAGACATTGGCCACCACGTCATGGTTGATCTTGGGCGGCTTGGTGTGCTGCACGTTGATGGCGATGTCCCCTTGGCCACCGCAGTTGATCTGGCAGCAGGAGGTGGTGATATGCACCCGGTTGGGCATGTCGGTGGCTTTGAACTCATCAATGAGTTCATCCATCATAGACTTGACGACCCCGGAGGCATCGGTGCCCGGAATGTCGCAGTGCAGCCAACCCTGGGTATGGGAGATCATGGTCACCGAGTTCTGGGTGCCGCCCACTATGAAGCCGGCATCCTCGACCGCCTTGATCAGGGGCTCCACCTTGGATGCGTCATCGACCACATACTCGAGATTCGAACGCAGGGTGAAGTGGACAAAGCCGTCGGCGTATCGATCGCCGATGTCACACAATTTGCGCAGGGTGAAGACGTCGAGGATGCGTTGGGTACCGACCTTGACGGTCCAGATCTCGTCACCGGTGTAGGCGACGTGCCGGAGCACCCCCGCGCGCGGGTGCTCGTGATACTCCCACATACCGAAGTTCTTGCGCATCACGGGATGCATGTACTGCCACGGATCGGGGCATCCGGACTCGATCGGCTCACGCATGTCTGCCATTCGCCTGTCCTCCAAAACTTATAAAATTCAGTCGAAATCTCGATCCCGGCCGGACGCGGGGACTCGGCCCTCGCGCCGGCCGCCAGGATTCAGCCGGCGGCGGCCTCCGCCTGCCGCTCGAACCAGGCCTCCGCCGCTTCATCCCAATCATCCATCCGGACGTAGGAGCTCTCGCGCGGGTGGCTCAGCATGTTGGGGTCAGGCTCGATGTCAAGACTGTCGAGGAAATTGGCCAGACCAATGCGCTCGATCATCTCGCCGCAACGCTCGTGTTCTAAGCCGTTCTCGGCCCAGAAGTCGATGACCTCCTCGGCCAGCTCGACCAGGGACTCATAGCCCTCCTCGGTCTCCAGTTTCTTGAAGGGGACGATAACGGTGCCCATCAGATCGCCGATCTTGAGGGTGCGTTTGCCGCCGATGCAGATGGTCACGCCCTTGTCGCCGCCCGGGTGCAGGGCCTTGGGCATGACGTTCAGGCAGTGCATGCAGCGTACGCAGTCGCGGTTGTTGACGACTAGAGTGTCGTCGTCGCCCAGGGACAGAGCCTGGGTAGGGCAGCGGGTAATGACATTATCGATGATGGACTGGCGGCCGTTGGTTTTGAGGTAGTTCCTGACCTCCTCCTGATCGACCTTCATGTCGTCGCGCCAAGTGCCGATGACGGCAAAATCCGCGCGCTCAATGGCATTCTGGCAGTCATTGCCGCAGCCGGAGACCTTGAACTTGAACTTGTAGGGTAGGGCCGGACGGTGCACATCGTCGGTGAAGTTGTTCACCAGCAGGCGGTGGGCCTTGAGCTCGTTGGTGCAGGACATCTCGCAGCGGGCCGCGCCGACGCAGGACATGGCGGTACGCACGCAGGGACCGGCACCGCCCAGGTCCCAACCGTAGTCGTTGATTTCGTCGAAGAAGTGCTGGGTATTCTCGGTGTCAGTGCCGATGAACATGATGTTGCCGGTCTGACCATGGAAGGTCACCAGCCCGGAGCCGAATTTCTCCCAGCTGTCGGCCAACTGGCGCAGCATACCGGTGGAATAGTGGTTACCCGCCGGAGGCTGAACCCGCAGGGTGTGGAATTCCTTGGACTCGGGGAAGGCCTTTCCGACCTCCGAGAAGCGGGGAATGATGCCACCGCCGTAGCCGTACACCGAAACGGTGCCCCCCTTCCAATAGCCCTTACGGGTCTCGTAGGAGTGTTCCAACTGGCCCAGCAGGCTGTTGGTCACCTGGTTGATGCGGGCATCCGGGTGCTCGTCACGCAACCGCTTGATACCAGTAATAAAGCTCGGCCAGGGGCCGCTTTCCAACTGATCGAGCATCGGTGTGGGGTGCTTATCGGTGGCCATCGTGCTGTCTCTCCTGCATCTTGAATATCGAATACGAATATTTAAGGATGGTATCGCCTTTGCGCCCCGCCCCCACGGACATCGCCATCCGCGCGCGCAGACCGCATTGACGTTCGAGTTTCGCCGCAAGCGCAGGCAAAATCCATCGTAAGCCCCGTGGCCCCTCGCTACGAATGCGCACGGCTGACAGGTTCCTGCAAATTGGGCGGCGATGTTACGCTGTGACGACCCCTTAGTCAACGGATTCTAATATAAGGGAGTCCTCATACGCCAGCCTGACCACCTGGTAAGTGCGTATAAGTTTCCTTAATTATTAACAGGTTAATTCCGGTTCCCAGCCACCAGGCAAACATCCGTCAGACCCTCAGGCTGCCGCTGTCAGCATGAAATCCACATGTACGGCGTCAAATGGGGAGGACAATTCGACCATCATCCGTACGGTTCAAAATGCCCACATCGAGCAAAGCATGGACGTCGCCCTGCACACTTTTCAGGTCACGCCCGAGCCGCCGGGCAACTTCACGGATACTCATTGCCCCCTGTCCGGTCATCACCTTGAGCAGCTCCTAACGCGCACGGGTCATGGTCTGCCAAAGTAGCTCGACCGAGGCATAAGGAGATATGGGCACCTTGCCGATGGCCCTCGAAGGCAGCGAGGGCACGACGTGTTACCTCATCACGAGAAGCAACCGAGAGCGTTACGGTAGTGGAGCATACATTCTCCCGCGACGATCGGCCTTCATATTGGTGTTTCCACAAAAGGAGATTTCATCATGGCAATGCACACAACCCCCCGCATCCGGGCCGTATTGTGCGGCAGGAATGCCTTGAGGCCATCCGTCTCAGTGTGACCGAGGCCGCGCGGGTCCTAGGTGTGACCCGGCAAATCCTCAACAACCTCGTGAACGAGAAGGTCGGGGTTTCCCCCGAGATGGCCGTTTGCCTGGAGAAGGTATTCGGCGGCGCGGCGGATACCTGGCTGCGGATGCAATCCGCCTATTCGACCCCCGCTCCCCGGCAATGTCGTTAAGGTAAGCGTTACCGGTCGTCAAAGTAAGAGAAGAAACCACGAATCACGCGAATCCCCGCGAATAAGGTCCCTCCCTTCGATTCGGGATGACAATTTCGCGGGAATTCGCGTGATTCGTGGTTTTCTCTAAGTGGCCAATAGCTAACTCCCCGGGCCCCTCGCTGCGCTCGGCGCAGGCCCTCTCCCGGGTAGCGCAGGCGTCCCGCCTCCTGAATGCGGAATGATGAGTGATAAGTGATGAGGAGGATGGCTGCTCCCGCATTCATCAATTCGGGAGTGCAGGCGGGACGCCTGCGCTACTGCGGTTCAACATCAGTGTCCATCTGCGTGATCCGTGGTTTCCGAACCGGTTGTCTTCCCACGTCGGCGTCTACATAATCTGACGCTGAACTCGGAGTCTTAAAGGGGCAAACATGCTGAAGCTGAGCGACATCCTGGTGGCCCACAAGGAAGTCGAGTCTTTCGACGCCCTCCTCCCTCTTGTGCAAGAGGTTGCCCGTAGCGGAGAGCGTTTTTTCCGTATGGATGTAACGCCCCCCTACCCGGACACACCCGAGAATTGGGAAGACCGGCTGGAAGCCGCATTCAGCGGGCTGATCCGCTAGGCCGTGTTGAGAAGCCGTCTGGCCACAAATGAACGCAAATCGGTTGCCGGACCGGCATCACCGATGTGGACTTGATAATATGCAAGAATATGCCCGTACCGAACGTGTTGGGACTGAGCTCCAACGGGAGCTGGCAGAAGTCCTGCGTGACGAGGTAAAGGACCCGCGCCTGCAGGCCATCACCCTGCAGGAGGTACGGGTAAGCCGCGACCTGGCCCACGCCAAGATCTACTTCACCTGCTTCCCCGACGACGAGGGCGGGGATGAACAGGCGCGTCTTCTCAACGGCGGCCTCTCGGGATTTCTACGTCGGACGCTGGCCCGACGTGTCCTTCTGCGGACCGTGCCCCAACTCCGTTTCATCCACGACGAATCAATCTCCCGGGGCGAGCATCTTACAAGCCTCATTGAGGAGACGATGAAGGCAGTCGAACGCGGGACAGCTATCAGGTAGGGGTAATTTTTTGGTAGTGCTTAATCTGTAGTGATCGCAAGTTTGGGAGCAATCTCAGCATTATAATAGTGGATAAAATCCCAGATAGCTTCGAAATGATTTTCGATCTTCTTGGAAAAGGATAGCGTTTTTCTTACTGACCGAGAAATTCGCTGTCTTAATGTAAGATTGAACCTTTCAATGTGGTTCTTTTTTCCACTTTCTTTACCAACTGCTCAATGTCTGTTTTGGGGAAGAACCTGTTAAGCATTACCAAATTTTTAAGCTCTGTTCCTGCGCCCGCGGATATGTTAAATGTCAACAGGACCTAATACGTCTCCGAACAATTCCCGATGCGATGGCCAACCAAACAATCAGGAACGGAAAACTCGTATCCCTCACCTATAGCATTTGCGACCAATCCGGTAGCGTGCTGGAGCAATCCGATCTGCCCGTGAGCTATATCCACGGGGGCCGGACCGAGCTCATCGGCGGCATGGACCGGGCGTTGTCGGGGAAGCACGCCGGTGACAGGGTCCGGCTCGAGTTGGGACCGGATCAGGGGATCGGTCCCTACGACTCGAACCTCACCTTTACCGACGCCATCGAGAATGTTCCACCCCAGTTCCGTCATGTGGGCGCCGAGGTGCAGATGGAGAGCGAGTCGGGTGAGGTCAAGACCTTTTATGTCACCAGGATCGAGGATGGGCAGCTCACCGTGGATGGTAACCACCTGCTCGCCGGGAAGGATCTGCGAGTCGAGGTAGAGATCAAAGAAGTCCGCGACCCGACGGACCAGGAACGTATGCAGGACAGCACGGTCCACCCGGCGTCGGGGGAACGCCATTGAACGCGAGTAGCCAGTCAGAGCGGCCAGTCCCGAGGACAGGGGCACAGATGCCCTGTCCTACGCTGGAGATACCTCCGTCATGAAGCTTGGCGTCGTTGTGCTTGCCGCGGGAAAGGGCAAACGGATGCGCTCGCGGATACCGAAGGTCCTGCATCCACTGGCCGGCAGGCCGCTTCTGGCCCACGTACTGGATACCGCACAGGCCCTCGGGGCAGCGCGGGTATGCGTCGTCTACGGCCACGGGAGCGAGCTGGTGCCCCGACGGATGGCCGACTATGACTGTGTCTGGTCGGAGCAGGCCGAGCAGCAGGGGACCGGCCATGCCGTCATGCAGGCCATGCCCGGCCTGCGGGACATGGAGCGAATCCTGGTCCTCTACGGCGATGTACCCTTGCTGCGGCCGACGACGCTCCGACACCTGGTGGACGCCACAGCGGATACCGCTCTCGGCGTGCTGACCGCAACCTTCGATGACCCCACCGGCTACGGGCGCATCGTCCGGGACGAGACCGGGCGGGTCGTGCGCATTGTGGAGCAGCAGGATGCCACGGCGGACGAGCTTGGGATCAACGAGGTCAACACAGGCTTTCTGGTTGCGGACCGGACCAGACTGGACGATTGGCTTGCGCGCATCGAAAACCGGAACGCCCAGGGTGAATACTACTTGACTGATGTCTTCGCGCTGGCCGTGCAGGAAGGAGTAGAGATCGCCACCAGTCACCCGCACACCCCGAATGAGGTGTACGGGGTCAACGACAGGGTCCAGCTTGCGGCCCTGGAGCATGCTCTCCAGCGCCGACAAGCAGAGGCGCTGATGCGCGACGGAGTGACACTCGCCGACCCATCCAGGCTCGACATCCGAGGCCAGCTGCAGGCCGGGGAGGATGTCAACATTGATGTGAATGTGGTCATCGAAGGCGATGTCCGACTCGCCGCGGGCGTGTCCATCGGGCCCAATTGCCTGCTCCGGGACTGCGAGATCGGTCCCGGCACCCAGGTCTTTGCCAACTGTGTCATCGAGGGTGCCATCGTCGGCGCCGATACCCGCATCGGTCCCTTCTCCCGGCTCCGTCCGGAGGCAGTGTTGGCGGACGAGGTACACGTGGGCAACTTCGTCGAGCTCAAAAAATCTCAAGTCGGAGAGGGCAGCAAGGTGAATCACCTGACCTATGTGGGTGACGCCCGAATCGGCCGCGACGTCAATGTCGGCGCCGGGACCATCACCTGCAACTATGACGGCGTCAACAAGCATCCGACCGTGATCGGCGATGACGTCTTCATCGGCTCGAACGCCTCCCTGGTGGCACCGGTGGAGATCGGCGCCGGTGCCACCGTCGGTGCCGGCTCGGTCGTCTGTCGTGAGGTGCCTGCGGGCAAGCTCACGGTCACCCGTGCCAGGCAGACCACCGTAAAGGGTTGGCAGCGGCCCCGTAAGAGTAGTGAATGATGAATGCGGGAGCAACCATCTCCCTCATCACTCATCATTCCGCATTCAGCAGGCGGAACGCCTGCGCTACGGGGGCGGCGTTGTTCCATCATGCAAAGACTCAACACAACCCGTAAGAGAGCCCTTTTTTATCGAGTCCCGTGGATTTCTGTCCGTGTCGAGGTAAAATTACCGCCGCACTCCCAAACGAGTGCCTGCAGCGCGGATTTTCACACAGCGTACAAGGGATCTAGCCATGTGCGGTATTGTCGGTGGTATCTCCCAACGTGAGGTCGCGCCCATCCTGCTGGAGGGGCTGCGACGCCTCGAATACCGTGGCTATGATTCGGCCGGCATGGCGGTGCTCGCGGCGTCGGGGGAGCTGCGACGGGTCCGGGCGTTGGGGAAGGTGCAGGGTTTGGCCGAGGATATGGCGTGCAATCCGCTTCCTGGCCGGCTGGGGATCGCCCACACCCGCTGGGCGACCCATGGCGAGCCCTCGGAGCGCAATGCCCATCCCCACATCTGCCGCGACCGGTGCGCCGTCGTCCATAACGGGATCATCGAAAACTACCGACTGTTGCGCGAGGAGCAAGCAACAGCCGGTCATCTCTTCACGTCTGACACCGATACCGAGGTCATCGTACACGCCGTCTACGATCAGTTCACGGCGGTTCAGGGGCTGTCGGAGGCGGTACGGGAAACTACCCGGCTGCTCACAGGGGCTTATGCCCTGGGTGTCCTCGACACCCGCGATCCGGACTGTCTGATCGCCACCCGATACGGCAGCCCCCTAGTCATCGGTCTCGGCTTCGGCGAGAACCTCATCGCCTCGGACGTCTTCGCGCTGCTGGCGGTTACCCAGCGCTTTATCTTTCTGGAAGACGGCGACATCGCCGAGATCACCTGCGATACGGTCCGGATCCGGGACGCCGCGGGCGAGCCCGTGGAACGCCCGGTCAAGACCTCCGGCCTGTGCGCGGACGCCGTGGAGCGTGGTCAGTACCGCCACTATATGCTCAAGGAGATCTTCGAGCAGCCCCGCGCGATCAAGGATGCATTAGAAGGACGGATCTCCCACACCCGCGTCTTGCCGCAGGCGTTCGGCAGCGAGGCCGAGCGGATTTTCAAAGCGATCGAGGCGGTCATAATCGTCGCCTGCGGCACCAGCTTCCATGCCGCCCTGGTGGCACGTTACTGGATCGAGTCGCTTACTGGGCTGCCTTGTAGCGTCGAGGTAGCCAGCGAGTACCGCTACCGCCAACCGGTGGTGCCGGCCGATGGGCTCTTCGTCACCATCTCCCAGTCCGGTGAGACCGCCGATACCCTGGCCGCCCTGCGCATGGCCAAGCGGCTCGGTTATGCCACTACCCTAGCCATCTGCAATGTCCCGGAGAGCTCCCTGGTGCGCGAGTCCGAGCTCGTGTTCCTGACCCGGGCCGGCCCTGAGATCGGCGTAGCCTCCACCAAGGCCTTCACCACCCAGCTTACCGCTCTGCTGCTGCTGACGATCATCATCGGCCACTACCATGGCCTGGATCGGGAGGCCGAGGCGCAAGATGTGGGCCTACTGCGCACCCTACCCGGAAAGATCAAGGCAGTATTGGCCCTGGATGGGGCCATCAAGCAACTCGCCGAGCGCTTCGCGGAGAAGCACCACACCCTCTTTCTGGGGCGCGGCGATCAATATCCCATCGCCTTGGAGGGGGCCTTGAAGCTCAAAGAGATCTCCTATATCCACGCCGAGGCCTATCCGTCCGGCGAGCTCAAGCACGGCCCCTTGGCCCTGGTCGACGAGGATATGCCCGTGGTCGCCGTCGCTCCCAACGACCAGCTACTCGGGAAGCTCAAATCCAACCTTGAGGAGGTCCGCGCCCGCGGCGGCGAGCTGTTCGTGTTTGCCGACGACCGCATCACCATGGCGGAGGGACAGGGTACGACCGTCATCAAGGTCCCCCAGGTGGATGGCCTCATTTCCCCCTTGCTCTTCACCATCCCGCTCCAGCTCCTGGCCTACCACGTAGCCGTGCTCAAAGGTACCGATGTGGATCAGCCGCGGAACCTGGCCAAATCCGTCACCGTCGAATAGACACGAGCCCGCTTGCCGTCGGCTCTATGCTACGGACACAGGATCACTGTTTAACCCGCACACCAGGGCCTGTTGACATTTATTCTCAGGCGTGGGTGATTGCGAGGCATATTTGCGTGCTGACCAGGCACGGCGAGAAGGACACGAACCCTCATTCGGGTGAATTCGTGTCCCTTCGTAGTTCCTGTTTCCCGCACCCGCTGAAGTTGGATTCATCATTCCGCATTCATCATTCAGAAACGGGTCCGTCAAGGGATTCCAGTCAAGACAGGAAGCTCTCGATGCGATCGAGGGCCTGCTCCAGATTCTCCCGGCTGGTGGCGATAGAGATGCGTACATGTCCAGCGAGGCCGAAGGCAGAACCGGGGACCAGGGCGACACCGGTGCGCTCGATCAGGAATTCCGCCAGCTCCAGGTCGTTGTGCACCGTGTCGAGTAGCTCGATCATTCCCTTCACCTGCGGGAAGACATAAAAGGTGCCGTCGGTAGGCAGGCACTCGATGCTGGGTATACGGTTAAGGCGTCCCACCACATAGTCGTGGCGTTTCTTGAAAGCCGTGGTCATGGTTCGAATGCAGTCCTGGGGACCTTCGAGTGCCGCCTGGGCGGCCACCTGAGAGATGGAGCTGGGATTCGAGGTGCTCTGGGATTGCACCTTCTTCATGGCCTTGATGATCTCCTGGGGACCGCCGGCGTAACCGATACGCCAGCCCGTCATCGAGTAGGCCTTCGAGACACCGTTGATTACTACCGTGCGCGGTGCCAGATCGGGACAGGCGTGGAGGATGTTGACGAACGGCTCGTCGGCCCAGCGGATATGCTCGTATATATCGTCAGTAGCGATGATGGTGCGCGGGAACTCGCGCAGCACCTCACCGAGGGCCGCCAATTCGTCGCGCGTATAGGCGATTCCGGAGGGATTGGAGGGACTATTGATGACCACCAGCCTGGTCTGCTGGGCCATCGAGGCCCGCAACTGATTGGGGGTGACCTTGAACTTGCGATCGGCCCCGGCGTGTACCAGGGCCGGACCGCCGCCGGCCAATAGGACCATATCCGGATAGGAAACCCAGTAAGGGGTTGGGATGATAGCCTCGTCGCCCGGTTCCAGAATGGCCTGGGCCAGGTTGTAGAAGCTCTGTTTAGCACCGCAGGAAACCAGGATCTGGTCCGGGGTATATGCAAAGTCGTTCTCGCGTTGGAATTTGGCGACAATCGCCTGCTTAAGCTCGGGGGTGCCGTCCACCGCTGTGTACTTGGTGAAACCATCTTTAATGGCGGCAATGGCCGCCTCCTTGACGTGATCCGGGGTGTCGAAGTCCGTCTCTCCGGCGCCGAGTCCGATGACATCTTCACCGGCGGCTCGCAGGGCCTGGGCGCGGGCCGTGACGGCGAGGGTGGGAGACGGCTTGACGACATGTATGCGGGCAGAAAGCTTGATACTCATGCTATTGGGATCTCTCGGTTCTCATCGTTGGGAGCCGACGGCGCCTTGGTACTCAATATTCAAACTGTTAAGGCTCTTTATGGATTCCAGACAGGTAGGATATTTTGCGCAAATTCGCCTTCTCAGCAAGCCAAAGGGGCATCGTATAACTGCTGTTGTTATTGGGAAAAGACTGCCTGTTCTGTCGTCCAGTCAGAGTGCTACGGACCGCCGTCCCCTTCGATCAGTCTGGAATCCATAAAGAGCTATTGTTAATAATACCAAAGCTCGGGCTCGGAGCACGAAGGAAAATACCCGCCGATCAGGGCCAGGGCGAGCGCGCATAGCTTCCAGCCGTCAGTCGCCGGCTTCCAGCAGTGGAAGTCGGGCAGCCGCCTGCCTGTCGGCAGACAGGAATAAGATGCGGTGAACGTAGCGAACCGCATCAATTTTGAGGAGAAATCTTTCCACAGTAGAGTATCTCCAGTTACGATGGAAACCACGTTAACTTTCGAGAAAATCCAGCAGTTGTTCCAGGAAACGGAACATAGGGTGTTCGGCGCGGTGGCCTAATTTGTGCGCGGAGCAGGGGAGCGACCGCCAGGCGCAGAACCAGGGGTTGTTCGTGATTCGGGCCACGGGTGATAGCGCCGCTATCGCCAATCCCACGGGCTTCCAGCCCCGGAAGCTCGGGTAGAAGCAACCCTTTTTTTCCACGGGTGGATACCTCATCCAAGCCCTTCGTGCTCGAAGCCGGCTTCGCCCCGGCCGGGGACCAGCCGCAAGCGATCCGCCGATTGGAAGCGGGTCTGAATGACGGCGAGGCGGGCATGACGCTGCTCGGCGTGACCGGCTCGGGCAAGACCTTTACCATCGCCAACCTGATCGCGCGGGTCCAGCGCCCAGCCCTCATTCTGGCCCCCAACAAGACCCTGGCGGCCCAACTCTACGGGGAGATGCGGGAATTCTTTCCGCACAATGCGGTGGAATACTTCGTCTCCTACTACGATTATTACCAGCCCGAGGCCTATGTCGCCGCCAGCGATACCTACATCGAGAAGGACGCCTCCATCAGCGAGCACATTGAGCAGATGCGCCTGTCGGCGACCAAGGCCCTGCTGGAGCGCCCGGATGTCATCATCGTCGCGACCGTCTCTTCGATCTACGGCCTCGGTGATCCCGATGCCTACCTCAAGATGGTCCTGCACCTGTCCCGCGGCGATCTGCTCGGCCAGCGCGCCCTGCTGCGACAGCTGGCCAATCTTCAGTACCGGCGCAACGAGGTGGAGTTGCATCGGGGTACCTACCGGGTACGCGGGGATGTGATCGACATCTATCCGGCGGAAGCGGACGCCGAGGCAGTCCGCGTGGAGCTGTTCGACGACGAGATCGAGACCCTTTCCCTCTTCGATCCCCTGACCGGTGAGGTGATGCGCAGGATCCCACGCTACACGGTCTTTCCCAAGACCCACTACGCAACCCCGCGGGAGACGATCCTGAACGCGGTCGAGCAGATCAAGCTGGAGCTCAAGGAGCGCCTTGATTGGTTGCGGGAGAACGCCAAGCTGGTGGAGGCCCAACGCCTGGAGCAGCGTACCCTGTTCGACCTGGAAATGATGTTGGAGGTAGGCTACTGCGCAGGGATCGAGAACTACTCCCGCTACCTCTCCGGCCGCGCCGCCGGCGAGCCGCCGCCGACCTTCTACGACTACCTGCCCGACAACGCCCTGGTGGTAATCGACGAGAGTCACGTGACCGTGCCCCAGCTGGGGGCCATGTACCGGGGCGACCGCTCCCGCAAAGAGAATCTGGTGGAATACGGATTCCGCCTGCCCTCGGCGCTCGACAACCGGCCCTTGCGTTTCGAGGAGTTCCAGGCCCGTCAACCACAGACCATCTATGTCTCGGCCACCCCGCGCGAGTTCGAGCTCCGACACTCGGGGGCCGTGGTGGAACAGGTGGTGCGTCCCACCGGTCTGGTGGATCCCCAGGTCGAGGTACGTTCCGCCCTGACCCAGGTGGACGACCTGCTCTCGGAAATCCGGGTCCGGGTCACCCGTCACGAGCGTGTCCTGGTCACCACCCTGACCAAGCGCATGGCCGAGGACCTGACCGACTACCTGGACGAGCACGGTGTGCGCGTGCGTTATCTGCACTCGGACATCGACACCGTCGAACGGGTAGAAATTATCCGCGACCTGCGCCTGGGGGAGTTCGATGTACTGGTGGGAATCAACCTGCTGCGCGAGGGGCTCGACATGCCGGAGGTCTCCCTGGTAGCCATCCTGGACGCGGACAGGGAAGGCTTCCTGCGCTCGGAGGGCTCACTGATCCAGACCATCGGGCGGGCCGCACGCAACGCCAACGGTCAGGCCATTCTCTACGCCGACGAGATCACCGGCTCCATGCGGCGCGCCATCGACGAGACCGAGCGCCGGCGGGCCAAGCAGACCGCCTTCAACACCGAGCACGGCATTACCCCCCAAACCATTCGCAAGGCGGTGGCGGATATCCTGGAGGGTGCGACACCCGGCGCGCCTATGCGGGCCCAGGAGTATGCTGGGGTAGCGGAGGAGGCAGCCGAGTACGCCAGCCTGACGCCGGCGCAGATGGCTAAAAAGATCAAGGCCCTGGAGAAGACCATGTATCGGCATGCCAAGGATCTGGAATTCGAGCAGGCCGCTGCCATCCGCGACCGCATCCGGGAGCTGCAGGGGCGGGGGGTTGTGGCTTGAGGGCGATTTCGACCCCGTATCTCGCGAAGCTTCCAGGACCCGACATATTGCAAATTCATAGCCTCTGTTGGCTCGTACACTCCGGCGTGCGACCAGCAATATCGATCGAAGAAACTGGGTAGTAGTCTGTGAGGGCAATATCGTTTCCGGACATCACCGAGGCTCATAGTGGGAGCGGCGGTGATGGTCGTTACGATTCCGGGTAGTGCTTAATATTCAGCATTATAATAGTGAATAAAATTCCAGATAGCTCCGATATGATTTTCGGTCGTAACTATTCAGCTATCCCGTGCGAGGCATCGGAGGGCTCCTCTGGAATGTCAGGACGAGAGACTGAAAAAGATTGGCGGATTGTTTGCGCAGCGTTGAGAGGTAGGAGCGGATCACGGCGAAGGCGTCGACCCTGGTCTCGGAGCGGAAACAACCGGAAACCTTCTGCTTGGGCTTGGGCATACGGAGGTCGCGCTCAGCCTGATTACTGATAACGCGCGTAGGCCGACCCATGGTCATGCACCAGCACGCCAGGGAAGTAGGCCGTCAGCTCCGCGGTGCTGAGCGCGTGCAGCCAGTGCAGACCGCCGTTCACGCGCCCGCCGGTCTCGTCGGCATGAGCGACCGGCGCGGTGAGGAGTGCGCCGCGGATGGCCGCCACCGGCGCCTCCACAGGTGGGTAGCGGCCACGGTGATGGCGCGCTGGAGGGTGCCCGGCGAGAGCGCAATCCCGGCCAGTTTCTGGAACAGCTCGGCGGTACCCTGGTAGGGCAGAAGTTGGGATTGGGTCAGGTACACCGCGAGCGCCGACACCCCCGGACCGTACTGGACGGTGGCCGTGACCCCTTCGGGGAAGGCACTGCGCTGTACCCGTCCACAGGTACAGGTTCCGCCCACGAAGCGGTACTCGGTGACCGCGCGTTGGATCACCACCTCGACCACTTGGCGGCGGGTAACGCCGCGGCGACCCGCTTGACCTCTCGGCTGGCGCTCGCTCGGTTGGCGCTGCGAGCACGGCGGTGGTTTCCGGAACGGTGGGTCCGAGGAGGGCGGCTTGCTGGAGTTGTGGCTATCCTGGGCTAGGCGTGCTTCTAGTTCCTGGATGCGCTCGCGCAGTTGCTCGATCGGCGCGGCTTGCTCCACTTTGTTTTATCTTACAAGTGGTTCCAAGATGGAAGAACCAGTTTCCCCGGACGCTAGTAACCTGGAATATCCGGAGGCAGCCTTCTTGATTCGCAGGGTGCACCGCATCGTGCCGGCGCCTTGCGCATGAAGCGTGCACGTTTCGGAAGCTAAATTCAGAGTAATTATACGCTATTTCGCGCCCGATTTGCCGGCCTCGAACATTGCCGAGCTGAGTGGAGCCGCCCGACGATTAATCAGCTATTCATGAAGTTACGAATCGGGATCGCCCAGGTTTGTAACGCTTCATCACCTCTATCCGGTGAGGTTGAAGTCGGTGAATCTTATTTTGGCGCACGCCGCGTTCGCGGAAAAAGGGTCGCGGAGCGGGCGGTAAAACGATCGTCTTCGGAATCCTGGAACGCCACGGGAAGGTTACACGGAAACCGTCCCTGACGCCTCCAAGAAGCAGCTATAGAGAGCGATCCGGGGTCAGGTACGCTGAAAGCAGCATCCACTCGGACGGCTGGAGAGGCTACACCGGGCTGGTGGGCATGGGCTACAAAAGCATTTCCGGGTACATCATGGTGATGCATGAGTTTGCCCGCGGTAATTGCCATATTATATCGGTGTATTATGAATAGTTTCCCCCGTTTCTTTACCCCCAGGGCGATGTTGCGCGGTCGGAATGACGGCCTGATACGCGCGCCAATAATCACTGAAAACGATAGCTTCTTTACAAGCAGATGGTACGCGATCTCAGAGTATTTGAGAGATATTTTCGCTGCGATCGCCGCAGGCGGAGGCGACGATTTCTCGGCTCTCTCCATTCATAGCAATCCAGACCCGAACTTTGTCTTTGCTACGAAAGATAAAGGACCGCAACTCATCCCCCTACAGCACAGGAATCTTTTTGGGATCAACCGGTTGATTCGCCTGTTCTTTTAACCAAGCACCCACTGTTCGGCGCGAGACCCCAAACGTCCGTTCAATCCCGCGCATACTGGATCTTTCTTGATAAACGTTTATAATGAGTTCTTTCTTTTCTTCCGGCGCGCGTTCTTTGCGCTCGAGTACGCCATAGGCACCACAGGCTTTGCAGTGATATTGCGAGCTACCGGACGCATTTTGGCCATTTTTAACCAGATCTTCGCTCTGACATTTGCGGCAGGTGTATACTGTAGTCTCGATAATCGTAATTGAAAACAATTTGGTTGATTTTATCAATGAACGCAATCGTTCAGACCAAATGTCTTCTTCCAGAAGAGAGGGCTAAAATCTAGAATCAGGTAACGAGAAAAACGGGAGAAAAACGGCGGCAATCGGAATGATTACGATGGATCCATCTACCCTATCACTTCAAAAATCACCACTACCGTTATACGATCGGCCGCAATCTGTTGCGTCCAAAATTCGGCGAAACCGATGCCGCGCCTTGTTGTGGGTGTGCGCCATTGCCAAAAGAAAAGGGGTCAGGCTTTCACCTGACCCCTGGTTGCACTTGGCTCCCCGGAGAGGACTCGAACCTCTGACCTAGTGATTAACAGTCACCCGCTCTACCGACTGAGCTACCGAGGATTTGCGAAATTTTTCAAGTATATGGACACCGTCCGGTAGGGTCAAACCCTGTGGGGGCAGATCAGCCGGCCGCCAGCTTCCGGAGTCGTCGGCAGGTACTCGCCCACCCTCCCCTGCCAGCGACCGATAGCACATCGAACTATTTATGTGCGATGGGTATACTTACGTCGTTTACTTAATTTCCCAAATCGAAAAGCCCTCGAATGGATGCCGACACCCTTCGTTTGATATTGAGCGTCGCCGGTGGCCTGGTGTTGGTCGGACTCTATCTCTGGGAGCGGCGGCAGACCCGTTCCGGCGAGGACGAGATCTACGAGGACAACGCATCGGACGAGGACAAGCGCGAGCCACGGCTCGGCACCTGGAGCTCCGAGGCGGACGACAGGCCGGACGGCGTGGCTGCGGGCCGCGCCCGAAAACAGGTCGGGCAACCAGTGGAGCCGGAGCGGCCGGGCCAGCCGGAGCTTCGGTTGGAGCCACCGGATGCACCGGCGGAACCGAGGCCGGTGCATCCTAAGATCCCTTTGATCCTATCGCTCCACATCACGTCAACCGAAGGGACCTTCGAAGGCGAGGCCATCGTGCACGCGGCCGCTCGCTGCGGAGTCGAGCCCGGCGAGCAGGAGATCTTCCACCACTACGCCGAATCCACTGGGCATCCGCTGTTCAGCATGGCCAACATGGTCAAGCCCGGTACCTTTCCCTTCGGCACCATGGCCGACTTCGAATCGCCCGGATTGACCCTGTTCTCTCAGGCAGAAGGCACCTCCGATGACCTGTCCCGGTTACAGGCGATGCTCACTACCGCACACTGCCTGGCTGCCGAGCTCAAAGCGGAGGTCCGCGACGAGACCAGGGAACTGCTCACCCCCGAGACCGAGGAACACCTGCGAGATCAGGTCCATGAACTGGTGGCATGGCGACTGTCCGATGCGGCCCGCCGATGAGCGTCCAGACCGCCGTTCGTTCCCGTATCGAGGAGCTGCGGCGGGAGATCGACCACCATGACTATCACTATTATGTCCTCGACGCACCGCAGATCCCGGACGCCGAGTACGACCGCCTGTTACGCGAGCTCCAGGATCTGGAGGCCAGGTTTCCGGAGCTGATAACCCCCGAGTCTCCGACCCAACGTGTGGGCGGCGAGCCCCTTGCGGGCTTCGCCGAGGTCGAGCATTTGGCCCCCATGCTCTCCTTGGAGAACGCCTTCGACGAGGCCGAGCTGCGTGCCTTCGACCGCCGGGTGCGCGAGCGGCTTGGGCATGAGCGTGTGCGCTACCTGGCCGAGCCCAAGCTGGATGGCCTGGCCATCAGCCTGACCTTCGAGGAAGGATTCCTGAGCCGGGCCGCTACCCGCGGCGACGGGCGGCGCGGCGAGGACGTGACGGCTCAGGTCCGCACCATCCGCTCCGTGTCCCTGCGGCTGCGGGGTGAGGGCTGGCCGACACTGGTGGAGGTCCGGGGTGAGGTCTTTCTGCCCAAGACCGGCTTCGAGGCCATCAACGCCAAGGCCCGTCGGGAAGGCGGCAAGACCTTCGCCAATCCCCGCAACGCCGCCGCCGGCAGCCTGCGGCAACTCGACCCCAAAATCACGGCCCAGCGGCCCCTGACCATGCTCTGTTACGGTCTGGGCGCGGTGCGGAACGGCACCCCGGTGCCGACCCTTAGCGAGCGTCTGGAGCTGCTGCGACGGTGGGGACTGCGAGTCTCCCCGGAACTGCAAGTCCTGGACGGCATCAAGGCCTGCATCGATTTTTACCGGGAGATCGAGACACGGCGCGACACTCTCGACTACGACATCGACGGCGTCGTGTTCAAGGTCGACTCCCTGGCCGATCAAGAGGCTCTGGGCTTCGTCGCTCGTGCCCCGCGCGGAGCGATTGCCTACAAGTTTCCCGCCCAGGAGGAGATCACCAGGATCGAAGCGGTGGAGTTCAACGTCGGCCGCACCGGCGCGGTGACCCCCATGGCCCGTTTGCGGCCTGTCTTCGTGGGCGGCGCCACCGTCTCCAACACCACTCTGCATAACATGGACGAGGTCCGGCGCAAAGACATTCGGGTCGGGGACACTGTATACATCCGCCGGGCCGGAGGTGTCATCCCCGAAGTAGTGCAAGTCCTGTCCGAACGCCGGCCTGCGGATACCAGCCCAGTCACGCTCCCGGCGACCTGCCCGGAGTGCGGCTCCCTGGTAGTAAAACCCGTGGGAGAGGCCATCGCCCGCTGCACCGGCGGCCTCTACTGCCCGGCCCAGCGCAAGGAGGCGATCTGGCATTTCGCCTCGCGGCGGGCCATGGACATCGAAGGGCTCGGAGAGGAGCTCATCGAGCAATTGGTAGACACGGGTCTCCTCACAGACCCGGCCGGGATCTACGACCTGGCGAAGGAGCGCGAGCGGCTCACTGCCCTGGAGCGCATGGGCGAAAAGTCGGTCGACAACCTGCTGGAAGCCATTGAAAAGAGTAAGTCCACGACCCTGGCCCGGTTTCTGTTCGCCCTGGGTATCCGGGAAGTCGGCGAGGCCACCGCCCAGGCCCTCGTGGATGTCTTCGGCTGGAAACAGCTGCGGAAGATCCGGAGGGTCGAAGACCTGGTGCGGCAACGAGGAGTGAAGGGCATCGGTCCCAAGACCGCGCAAGCCATTCGGGGTTTCTTCGACCGCAACCCCGAGCCGACCTGCACGGACGGGCTTGCTGATTGGCTAGTGGCGCAAAAGATCCCCGGCGTCAGCGCCAAGGTGGCTGTGGCCCTAGCCGACCGTTTCGGCGACCTCGGCGCGCTCGTCCGAGCGGAAGTGGATGACCTGAAAAACCGGCAGGAGAGCCGGGTGCCCGGTGTCGGGGTAGCGGTCGCCGAGCGGATCGTTGCCTTCTTCGCCGAGCGTCGCAACCGGGTCATAATCCGACGGCTGAAGAGGGCCGGTATTCCTCGGGAGGTATCTACGGTTTCCCCCATAGAACCTGGCCGGTTGACCCTGACCGGCAAGACGGTCGTCATCACCGGCACCCTGAGCCGGCCCCGCGACCGGATCAAATCGGCGTTGCAGGCGCGCGGTGCCAAGGTGACCGGCAGTATCTCCAAACAGACAGACTACCTGATCGCCGGCGCGGACCCTGGGTCCAAGCTGGCCAAAGCGCAGGCGCTCGGGGTTACCGTGGTGGACGAGGAAGAACTCGCCTGCCTGCTGGGTGAAGATTGAAGAATCGATCTTCCCTTAGAAAGCAACCGGTTACAGAGGTAGGTCGGGTCAGGCGTGTGCTCCGGCGTCGAGAAAAGAAAACAACCAGGGCTCCCTTCGGCCCACAGAGACATACCATGCAAGAGCTCACCAAAGAACAACAGATCCTCATTGCTATGCGCAAGACCCTGGCCTCGGTCGTCAAGGACATCACACCCCCACCGGGGATGAAACACCTCCTCTCCGAGCAGACTATCGCCGACGTTCGCCAGTGCCTGGCACTGATTTCCGCCCGAGAGAAAGAACTCGCCGACACCCAAGGCCGCGCCGGTGAACGGCCCTATTACGCCGACGAGCCCCAGGCTTCACGTGTGGTGCCCATAGCCGGGCTGAGTAAAGGCAAGAAGCCGAATTGAGTTCGGTCGGGTGCACCGGGGATTTTCAAAAGAGCCCACGCAATCGTCGGGGACCTGACAGGAATCCGACCCCGGAAAATTCCGCGGTAATAGGGGATAATCCCCTGCGAGGAATGGTGGGCGCAGCTGGGTTCGAACCAGCGACCCCTGCCGTGTGAAGACAGTGCTCTCCCACTGAGCTATGCGCCCGCAACAAACGAAATCATTCTAGGGACTGGACAATCGCTAGTCAAACACTGCCCATCGGTCCGAGATGGGGTTTTCCGCGGGCAAGAGAACGCTTTGAGTGCGGGTATCCCACCCGCATAAAAACAGGCACGTCGCTGCGATCCTTTACCCACCTTACAAAGCCGGCTCGCGGTAGCGACGACCATGCCATATGCGCTTTTTCCGCCATCATGATGACCGGGGTAGACGTCGTCGGACGGCTAGACCAGGGCTCCGCATCATCCCCATAGTCCACCCGTCCCCTTGAGCCTGCCCGAGCGGAAAACGGCTACCTCTTTTGGATGACCGATGGCGATATCCGATCCGCACCGGATCCTGAAGCAGATTCCGTCGCGTCTGGGGGTCTACCGCATGCTGGACGGATCGGGTGTCATTCTGTATGTCGGCAAGGCCAGGGACCTCAAGCGCCGGGTGGCGAGCTATTTTTCCCGCTCGCTGAATCGGCGCCTCCAGGTGATGGTCTCGCAGCTCGCGGACCTCGAGTTCACCGTGACCCGCACCGAAGGCGAGGCCCTGCTGCTCGAGAACAACCTCATCAAATCCCTGCAGCCCCGTTACAACGTCTTGCTCAGGGACGATAAAAGCTATCCCTATATTCGGCTGACAGTCGGTAACCAGTTTCCACGGCTGGCCTTCTATCGCGGCGCGCGCACCGGGGACGACCACTTCTTCGGGCCCTACCCGAGCGCCCGGGCGGTGCGCGAGACCATGCAGCTGCTCCAGAAGCTGTTTCCCGTCCGCCAGTGCGAGGATAGCTTCTTCCACAACCGCTCCCGGCCCTGCCTGCAATACCAGGTCAAGCGTTGCAGCGGCCCTTGTGTCGGCCTGGTGACTGTGGAGGACTACGCGGATGATGTGGATCACACCATCAAGTTTCTGGAAGGACGTACCGACGGGGTGGTCGAAGAGCTTGCGGAGCGCATGGAGCAGACATCGGCATCCCTGGCGTTCGAACGGGCAGCGGTGCTGCGCGATCAGATCGCGACCCTGCGCCACATCCAGCAACGTCAGTTCGTGAGCGGGGAAGGCGGGAATCTGGATATCGTTGCCTGCGTGCAGGAGGGGGGCCTGTCCTGCATCCAGGTCTTTTTTATCCGCTCCGGATGCAACCTGGGTAACAAGACCTTCTTTCCCAAGGCACCGGAAGGGATGGATCGTTCCGGCATGATTGCGGCCTTCCTCGCCCAGTTTTACGCCGACAAGGAGATCCCACCCCGGATTCTGGCGAGCCCGGAACCGGAGGATCGGGATCTGCTGGAAAACGCCTTCAGCGAACAGGCCGGACGGCGGGTGACGATCAAGGCGCGGGGGCGTGCGGAGCGGGCGCGTTGGCTCGAAATGGCACTCAGCAACGCGACCTTGGCGCTCCGGTCCCGTCTCGGTAGCCAAGCAGGCTACACCCAACGCCTGGAAGCCCTGCGGGAAGCCTTGGTGCTCGAAGAACTGCCGGGGCGGATGGAGTGCTTCGACATCAGCCATACCGGCGGTGAGGAGACCGTGGCCTCCTGCGTGGTATTCGACCGGGAGGGACCGCACAAACCGCACTACCGGCGCTTCAATATCGAAGGCGTCACCCCCGGCGATGACTATGCCGCTCTGCGGCAGGCCCTGATTCGCCGCTACACCCGGATCAGGCAGGGGGAATATCCGCAGCCGAACCTCTTGTTCATCGACGGCGGCCGCGGTCAATTGGGCTCTGTTCGGGAGGCCCTGCAGGAGTTGGCGGTCTCGGGTGTCACCCTGGTGGGCATCGCCAAGGGCCAGGACCGCAGGCCCGGCACCGAACAGCTCTGGTTATCGGGGCAGGGTACGGCCATCGTACTCCCACCGGACTCACCGGCCCTGCACCTGGTGCTGCAAATCCGGGACGAAGCGCACCGGTTTGCCATCACCGGACACCGCCGCCGGCGCGCCAAGGCCCGTACCAGATCCGTCTTGGAAGAAATTCCCGGCGTCGGGCCAAAGCGCCGTCAGCGCCTGCTGCGGCAGCTCGGTGGGATCCAGGGTCTGGCCCGGGCCGCGGTAGAGGACATCGCCCAGGCTGAAGGCATCAGCCATGCACTGGCAGAACGCATCTACGGCGCCTTCCACCAGGCCCACCTGTATGAATGATGAATGATGCCGTAGCGCAGGCGTCCCCGCCTACTCATCGTCTGCAGGCCAATGCCATTAAGCCAGCCGCTGGCCCTGCGGAATTTGAACCAGCAGAGTAGAGAGCAGGGAGCGGCTACGAGGATTGGCTGCATAGTGTAGCGCAGAACATCTTCGACGGCATCGTCGAGCAGGCCATCGCCCATGGCCTGGTGGACGGGACAGTGCTCTATACGGACTCAACTCACCTGAAGGCCAACGCCAACAAGCACCGCGTCGACCGCGAGGTGGTGGCCAAGTTGTGCTCGGACTACTGGGAGGCGCTGGGCGAAGCGGTGGGGCAAGACCGCGCGGCCCACGGCAAGAAGCCCCTGAAGCAGAAATCCCGGCAGCCGGTGGAGAAGGAGACCAAGGTCAGCCGCACCGACCCGGAGGCCGGGTACATGGTGCGCGACGGCAAGCCAAAGGGGTCTTCTATCTGGACCACCGGACGGTGGACGGGCGGCTGGGCATGATCACCGACACCCACACTACCCAGAACATCAAGAAAATCGCCTTGACCCTCGCCAAGACAGCCCCAGCTCCAGCCTGAGGCGGCCAAGGATCGCCGCGATCACGGCTCATCCCGCCCCAAAACACAAACCACGCCGAAATACAGCGGGGTTTGTCATCGGGAGACATCGCGCCCGGACTCGACTGCAGCGAGTTTCCTCGCCGCCCTGTAGACGCGCTCGATGTACTCGGGGAGCTCCGGCGCAAGGCTGGGACTCTCCGCCAGGATGTCTCCGATCTCATTGCGGGCATTGAGGATCGAACGCTCCCAGCGGCATTGGCTCCCAGCGACATTGACCTCTGCCCAGGCACATAGATCTAGCTCGTAAAGGGTTGCGAGATCGTACGCCATGCGTATCTGCAAAGCTGGAAGAGACCTCCGAACCGCACAACGGTGGCCCCGGAGACCAACAGGACAGCCCACCGGGCTGCCCGTTATCGGACCCAAACGACCGATTCCCGCCCAGCGCGCTCAGTATCCCCCTTTGCGTGCCACGAAGGGTAGACCGGAGATCTTGTTACCTTGCTTGCTCGGTGCCCTGGGGAAGAGCCTGTACAAATCCTTGCTGCCGATCTTCTTGCCCCAGCGTTTACCCATGTCCTTATTGATCTGGCGCTCCATGGGCTGATTGCCGTTGTTGTTCAGATACTCTTCGCGGAGGTAATCCAGCACGTCCCAATGTTCCTGGGTCAGCTCGATGTTCTCTTCAGCGGCGAGCTTTTTGGCCACGTCCGGGTTCCAGTCCTGGGGGTTGACCAGATTGCCGTTGTCATCGGTCTTGATCGTCTTGCCGTTCACCTCGATAGCCATAGGTTGCTCCTCTCGTCTCGATCTGCCTTGGTTGTGGCGGAAGAACAGCGCGGGAAGCGCGCGGATGTAAATCAGAACCGGTTAATTCTATGGAATTATGAGGCGTTCGTCATCCGCGGAACCGCGAACGACAGGGCGAGCGCGTATAAATTCGTATCGAAACAAAGTAGATGGGGGAAAGTAGGGGGAAACGGCATTTGGAGCTTTCCCCATGACAAGCAGCATTGAGGAACATTTTTCCCAATTGGAGGCTCCTCGGGTCGAGCACAACCAACCTCACGGATGTGTGGATATTCCGATTCTTGTGATCTGTGCGGTCACCAGTGGTGCTGAGGGTTGGGAAGCCATCGAACAGTTCGGAAGGCCAGGCTGCAGTGGCTACGCCGGTTCGCGCCCTTTGCCA